>B570J29614_1000107_pt1 | contig 8176 bp, 5 predicted proteins | sample LakMenEpi22Aug11_FD_29614 | JGI IMG/M metagenome (IMG submission 29614) | reverse complement strand
CTTGGTTATTTTCGCTTTGATGGGCTGGTTGCTGAGTAATCCAAACCTTTCCAAGGCATTGGGATCAGATACTCCAAGCTTCCACCTAGCGATCCTGGCCTTTTTTATGCTCTTTACGCCGGTTTCAACGGTACTTGGGTTAATCAATAACTCATTTTCTCGTCACAACGAGTACCAAGCCGATCAGTATTCAATAGATACCTATCCCGGTGCCCGTGAACACATGTACACGGCATTTAAAAAGTTATCGGTTGAATCACTTAGTAATTTAAATCCACATCCAGTTTATGTTGCGGTGCATTATTCACATCCACCAATTTTGGATCGCTTAGCTAATCTAAAAAAGTAGTTTGTAAATAAGAAAAGCCCCCGAGTGATCGGGGGCTTTTCTTATTTACATATTGTTTAGCGAGGTACTTCAACCTCATCGAGACGAACAGCCTCACCAGAACCTTGTTGGTCAAATGGTGTGAAGTCGTACTCGTCGTAAGCTGCGTAAACCGCTGCCTTTGCTTCCTCTGTTGGCTCAACACGAATGTTGCGGTAACGAGCAAGACCAGTACCAGCAGGAATCAACTTACCGATGATNACGTTNTCCTTCAGACCGAGCAATGGATCGCTCTTCTCTGAAAGTGCNGCATCNGTNAGTACACGAGTTGTTTCCTGGAATGAAGCCGCNGACAACCATGACTCAGTTGCAAGAGATGCCTTAGTGATACCCATAAGTTCTGGGCGACCTGAAGCAGCCTTTCCACCTGATGTCACAACGCGACGGTTTTCAGTCTCGAAACGACCACGCTCTACAAGCTCGCCTGGAAGTAGATCCGCATCTCCTGCTTCAAGCACTGTGATGCGCTTTAACATTTGACGAACAATTACTTCAACGTGCTTATCGTGAATTCCTACACCCTGTGAGCGATACACAGACTGGATTTCATTAACCAAGTGAACCTGAGTTGCACGTGGTCCAAGAATACGAAGAACCTGCTTTGGATCAATCGCGCCAACAACCATCTTCTGGCCAACTTCAACGCGTGAACCTTCTTCTACAAGTAGCTTCTGACGACGAGTGATTGGGTAAGCAACCTCTTCGCCTCCATCATCTGGAGTAACAACGATCTTCTTGCCCTTTGCATCTTCGCGGAATGAAACAACACCAGCTGTTTCTGCGATTGGTGCAACACCCTTAGGTGTACGTGCTTCGAAGAGCTCGACGATACGTGGAAGACCGTGAGTGATGTCATCACCAGCAACACCACCAGTGTGGAAGGTACGCATTGTTAGCTGTGTACCAGGCTCACCGATTGACTGTGCTGCAATGATTCCAACTGCTTCACCGACTGCAACGCGCTGACCAGCTGCAAGTGAACGACCGTAGCAAGCTGCACACTGTCCGACCTTGCTATCGCAAGTTAGAACTGAGCGAATCTTTACTTCATCGACACCGGCTGCAACGAGTTCATCAATGTTGCGATCACCAAGATCTGTACCTGCTGGAAGTAGAACCTTGCCATCAACGCTCACATCTTCAGACAAGGTACGTCCGAATACTGAAGTTTCGACATGGTCATGCTTAACAAGGTTGCCTGACTCTTGACGCACACCAATCTGTAGAACAAGACCGCGATCAGTACCGCAATCTTCTTCACGGATGATGACATCCTGAGCAACGTCGCAAAGACGACGAGTTAGGTAACCAGAGTCAGCGGTACGAAGTGCTGTATCTGCAAGACCCTTACGAGCACCGTGAGTAGAAATGAAGTACTCAAGTACTGAAAGACCTTCGCGGAAGTTTGACTTAATTGGACTTGGAATAATTTCACCCTTTGGGTTAGCTACAAGTCCACGCATACCTGCGATCTGACGGATCTGCATCATGTTTCCACGAGCACCAGAGAAAACCATCATCCAAACTGGGTTAACGCGAGGGAAGTTTTCTTCCATCTCCTTACCCACTTCAGCTGTTGCCTTTGTCCAGATCTCGATCAATTCCTGACGACGCTCGTCATCAGTGATGAGTCCCTTTTCATACTGTGATTGAACCTTCTCGGCTTGTGTTTCATAGCCCGCAAGAATTTCCTTCTTACGTGGAGGTGTCACAACATCTTCAATACCAATAGTTGCACCTGCACGAGTTGCCCAGTGGAAGCCGAGTGACTTCAACGCATCAAGCGTCTCAGCTACAACAACCTTTGGATAGAACTCTGCGAGGCGATCAACGATTGCACCAAGTTGCTTCTTGGTTACATCAAGATCAACATATGGATAATCAGCTGGTAGCGCTTCGTTAAACAATGCGCGACCAATTGTTGTCTCGATTGTCTCGCCAGTCTTGGTGAGACGAATCTTGATCTTTGCTTGCAATGAAACAGAGTTCTGATCGTGGGCCATGATCGCTTCTGCGACAGAACCAAATGCACGACCTTCTCCAAGTTCATTGTCACGAACCATTGTAAGTAGTAGAGACCAAGAACCATGTCCTGTGTAGGAGATGTAATTGGACGACCTGATGCAGGAGACAAGATGTTGTTTGAAGACAACATCAAGATACGTGCTTCAGCCTGCGCTTCAGCAGATAGAGGTAAGTGAACCGCCATCTGGTCACCGTCGAAGTCAGCGTTGAAAGCTGTACATACGAGTGGGTGAATCTGAATCGCCTTACCTTCAACCAATTGTGGTTCGAAAGCTTGGATACCTAAACGGTGAAGGGTTGGTGCGCGGTTAAGCAGAACAGGATGCTCTGCAATAACTTCTTCTAGAACATCCCAAACAACTGGACGTGCGCGCTCAACCATACGCTTTGCAGATTTAATGTTCTGCGCGTGGTTTAGATCTACAAGTCGCTTCATTACGAATGGCTTGAAAAGTTCAAGTGCCATCTGCTTTGGAAGACCGCACTGGTGCAGCTTCAACTGTGGACCTACAACAATTACTGAACGACCTGAGTAGTCAACGCGCTTACCGAGCAAGTTCTGACGGAAACGTCCCTGCTTACCCTTAAGCATGTCTGACAATGACTTCAGTGCGCGGTTACCTGGACCTGTAACTGGACGACCACGACGACCGTTATCGAACAACGCATCTACAGCTTCCTGCAACATACGCTTTTCATTGTTAACGATGATCTCTGGTGCACCGAGATCAGCAAGACGCTTCAAACGGTTGTTACGGTTGATAACGCGACGGTATAGATCGTTGAGATCTGAAGTCGCAAAGCGACCACCGTCGAGCTGAACCATTGGACGTAGATCAGGTGGAATAACTGGAACACAATCAAGAACCATTGATGCTGGCTTGTTGCTTGTTGTAAGGAATGCGTTAACAACCTTCAAGCGCTTGATTGCACGAGTCTTCTTTGCACCCTTGCCGTTTTCAGAAAGATCTGTAAGTAGCTTGTGCTCTGTCTCTAGGTCGAAAGTCTCTAGGCGACGCTTGATTGCAGCTGCACCCATGTCACCCTTGAAGTACATGCCATAACGGTCACGCATTTCACGGTAAAGATTCTCATCACCTTCAAGATCCTGAACCTTAAGGTTCTTAAAGCGTGCCCACACATCTTCTAGACGAGTGATTTCACGCTCTGCACGATCACGGATCGCCTTGAGTTCACGCTCTGCTGATTCACGAACCTTGCGCTTTACATCTGACTTTGCATCCTCTGCTTCGAGTTCTGCAAGATCTGCTTCAAGCTTCTTGGTGCGTACATCTACATCGTTATCACGACGAGTTTCGATCTTCTTACGATCGTTAGCAAGCTTCTTTTCAAGCTGTGGCATATCTTCTTCACGAGCTTCAGCATCAACTTCTGTGATCATGTAAGCAGCGAAGTAAATAACCTTTTCTAGATCCTTTGGAGCAAGATCAAGTAAGTAACCAAGGCGTGATGGAACACCCTTGAAGTACCAAATGTGAGTTACAGGAGCAGCAAGCTCGATGTGACCCATGCGCTCACGGCGAACCTTTGCGCGTGTGACTTCAACACCACAACGCTCGCAAATGATTCCCTTAAATCGAACGCGCTTGTACTTACCGCAATAACATTCCCAGTCACGAGTAGGTCCGAAGATCTTCTCGTCAAAGAGTCCATCCTTTTCAGGCTTTAGTGTGCGGTAGTTGATTGTCTCTGGCTTCTTAACCTCACCAAAAGACCACTCGCGAATGTTCTCTGCAGATGCGAGACCGATACGTAATTCATCAAAGAAGTTGACATCTAACATGTTATTTTCCCTCTCACACTTCTTCTACGCTGCTTGGCTCAACTCGTGACAAGTTGATACCTAGCTCTTCGGCGGCACGGAACACTTCTTCATCTGTATCGCGCATTTCAATTGCGACACCTTCTGAAGAAAGTACTTCTACATTGAGACAGAGTGACTGCATTTCCTTGATAAGTACCTTGAATGATTCAGGGATACCTGGTTCTGGAATGTTTTCACCCTTAACGATCGCTTCGTACACCTTTACGCGGCCGAGAACATCGTCAGACTTAATTGTTAGCAACTCTTGGAGTGTGTAAGCAGCACCGTAAGCTTCAAGTGCCCACACTTCCATTTCACCAAATCGCTGACCACCGAACTGAGCCTTACCACCAAGTGGTTGCTGCGTGATCATTGAGTATGGACCAGTTGAACGTGCGTGAATCTTGTCATCAACCAAGTGGTGGAGTTCAAGATGTACATGTATCCAACTGAAATTGGTGTTGGGTATGGCTCACCGGAACGACCGTCAAATAGACGAGCCTTTCCGCTCTTACCAATAAGTTGATTTCCATCGCGGTTTGGAAGCGTTGCAGAAAGAAGACCTGAGATTTCATCTTCTAGCGCACCATCGAAAACAGGAGTTGCGAACTTTGTTCCAGGCTCGCCCTTCTCTGCACCGATTGCACGCATGTGCTTCTGCCATGCCTCATCAATACCTGAAAGATCCCAACCAGTTTTTGCAACCCAACCTAAGTGGAGTTCTAGAACCTGACCAACGTTCATACGACCAGGTACACCGAGTGGGTTTAGAACAACATCTACTGGAGTTCCATCTTCAAGGAATGGCATATCTTCAACTGGAAGAATCTTTGAAATAACACCCTTGTTACCGTGGCGACCAGCAAGCTTGTCACCATCTTGAATCTTGCGCTTCTGTGCAACATAAACGCGAACCAATTGGTTAACGCCAGCTGCAAGCTCGAAACCTTCTTCAGATTCAAAGATCTTTACGCCGATAACTTTTCCAGATTCACCGTGTGGAACCTTAAGAGATGTATCGCGAACTTCGCGAGCCTTCTCACCAAAGATTGCACGAAGCAAACGCTCTTCAGGTGTTAGTTCGGTTTCTCCCTTAGGAGTTACCTTTCCAACCAAGATATCGCCAGGAACTACATCTGCACCTACGCGGATGATTCCTCGCTCATCTAGATCTGAAAGAACTTCTTCAGAAACGTTAGGGATATCGCGAGTGATTTCTTCTGCACCAAGCTTGGTATCGCGAGCATCAACTTCATACTCTTCGATGTGGATTGATGTAAGAACATCATCCTGAACTAGGCGCTGAGAAAGGATGATCGCATCTTCGTAGTTGTGACCTTCCCATGACATAAATGCCACGAGTAGGTTCTTTCCGAGCGCCATTTCACCCTGATCGGTACATGGACCGTCAGCGATAACTGAGCCAACTTCAACGCGCTGACCCTCGGAAACAACAACCTTTTGGTTGTATGAAGTTCCCTGGTTTGAACGTGTGAACTTGTGCAGTGAATATGTTTGGTAAGTCGAGTCATCTGCCATGACCTTTACTTCGTCAGCAGAAACTTCTTGCACAACGCCAGCCTTAGTTGCAGTAACAACATCGCCTGCATCAACAGCTGCGCGGAATTCCATACCTGTACCAATTACTGGTGCTTCTGCACGCATCAAAGGAACAGACTGACGCATCATGTTAGAACCCATCAAGGCACGGTTAGCATCATCGTGCTCAAGGAATGGAATCATCGCAGTTGCAACAGACACCATCTGACGTGGTGAAACATCCATGTAATCAACTTCTTCACCTGGAATGTATTCAACTTCGCCACCACGACGACGTACAAGTACGCGTGGTTCTGCAAAGTGATTGTCATCAGTTAGTGGTGCATTTGCCTGCGCGATGATGTGTTCATCTTCTTCATCAGCAGTTAGGTAATCAACCTGATCTGTTACGCGACCCTTAACAACCTTGCGGTAAGGAGTCTCGATAAATCCAAATGCAGTAACGCGACCATATGTTGCAAGTGAACCAATAAGACCAATGTTTGGTCCTTCAGGAGTTTCAATTGGGCACATACGTCCGTAGTGAGATGGGTGAACGTCACGAACTTCGAAACCTGCGCGGTCACGTGAGAGACCACCAGGACCGAGTGCAGAAAGACGACGCTTGTGTGTAAGTCCTGACAAAGGATTTGTTTGATCCATGAACTGTGACAACTGAGAAGTTCCGAAGAACTCCTTGATTGACGCAACTACTGGACGGATGTTGATCAGAGTCTGAGGTGTAATCGCTTCTACATCTTGTGTCGTCATACGTTCGCGAACTACGCGCTCCATACGTGACAGACCGATGCGAACCTGATTCTGAATCAATTCACCAACAGTACGAAGACGACGGTTACCGAAGTGATCGATATCGTCCTTTTCTACGCGAACTTCGCGGCCGTACTCCATCAATAGATCGCCGCGGTGTAGCGCTACTAAGTAGCGCAAAGTCGCAACAATGTCAGAGATAGTAAGTAGTGAAGATGAAAGCTCTAGATCAAGACCTAGCTTCTTATTCACCTTAAAGCGACCGACCTTGGCCAAGTCATAACGCTTTGGGTTGAAGTAAAGGTTTTCGATCAAGTTTTGTGCAGCTTCCTTAGTTGGAGGCTCACCTGGACGAAGCTTGCGGTAGATATCTAACAGCGCTTCGTCTTGTGTCTTGACTGTGTCTTTTTCAAGAGTTGCGCGCATTGATTCAAACTCGCCGAACTCTTCAAGAATTTGTTCTTCAGTCCAACCAAGTGCCTTTAGAACACTGTTACTGACTGCTTACGCTTACGGTCGATGCGAACACCAACAAGATCCTTCTTATCAACTTCAAATTCAAGCCATGCACCACGTGAAGGAATTACCTTTGATGTGAATACATCTTTGTCAGAAGCTTTTTCAATCGTGCGCTCAAAGTACACACCAGGTGAACGAACTAGCTGAGAAACAACAACGCGCTCAGTTCCGTTAATTACGAAAGTTCCGCGAGCTGTCATNACTGGGAAGTCACCCATAAATACTGTCTGTGACTTAATTTCACCAGTGATGTTGTTTGTAAACTCTGCTGTTACGAATAATGGTTGTGCGTAAGTCATATCGCGCTCTTTGCACTCTTCGATTGAGTACTTAGGTGGCTCGAAACGGTGATCGCGGAACGATAGAGACATAGTTCCCTGGAAATCTTCGATCGGAGAAATCTCTTCAAAGATTTCTTCAAGACCTGAAGTTGTAGGGATTTCTCCACGATTCATTGAATCGGTTGCTGCGATACGTGAACGCCATGCATCGTTACCCAATAGCCAATCAACGCTTTCAACTTGCAGCGCTAATAGATTAGGAACTTCTAGGGGTTCGCGGATCTTGGCGAATGAGACTCGACGTGGTGCTACTGAGATTTTTTTAGACGCGGCCAAGAGATGTCCTTCCAGACAATATTCGGGAACACACAACTATTAGGTCTCAGCCGCTATATGCCCTGACCATAGAAATTTGAGCGAAGGTGAAGGGTACCGAAATCACCCCCACCCTGTCCAACCGGGTGCTTATACCCCTAGCTCAAGGGTTTGTCAGCGAATTGTCCAAAATTGTGGGTACTACTTGTGCCAGGCCCAGATGTCTTCCCCACGCACAATGCGCTCAAATCCACCATCTATATAGATGGTCTGCCCAGTGACATGGCTGTTTTCAACGCTGGTTAGCCAGATGAGTAATGAGGCCACCGTTTCGGGCTCCATGAATCCATTGAGCGGCATCGGCACCAAAGCGGAAAGGCCTTCACGCTGTTCTGGGGTCTTGATGATCTGATCCACCATCGGAGTTTTCACAATTGCAGGACCCACAGCGTTAATTGGAATTCCAGCTGCTGCCCATTGTGGCTTAAGACATTGTTGGCGAATCCATCTACT
>B570J29614_1000104_pt1 | contig 8378 bp, 9 predicted proteins | sample LakMenEpi22Aug11_FD_29614 | JGI IMG/M metagenome (IMG submission 29614) | reverse complement strand
ATGCCCCTTCTTCCAGCTGCCGCTCCAACGACTGGCGGATCAGCCCGATGGCATAGGGAACCTCTTCCAGGGTGGCGATGCCGAGCTCNACNTCGCCATTGCCCCAGCGGCCGATGCCGGTCACGTTCTTGGCCAGGCCTTTGGGGTCGTCCAGGACGGCGAAGGGCATGTTGAGGCTGAGGCGCAACCGCTTGGCCTGGGGAACGATGTCCACGAAGTTGGTCTCGGCCTTGTAGGCGATGTAGAGCTTGAGCACCTCCTGGGTGACGTTGGGATCCAGGGCCTTGATGCGGGCATCCAGCGCCTCGAAGACCTCGCGGATCTGGCGATTGGCAAGCTGGGGGTGGTCAGCCAGCGTGTAGGTGGTCTCCTGTCCTTTGGTGGGCTTGTAGCGCTGGCGTTGCTCCTCGCTGAGCTGGGGCGCAGCCCATACCTCCAGCGCACGCAGGGCCAGACGCTCCCCACGGGTTTGGATGGCGTCTGCATCCCATTGCTCCAGCTGCCCAAGGCCCTGGTTCAGTCGCAGGGGGCTAGTGCGGAAGCCGCCCTCCTGGTGGTCGCGCTTCTCCAGGAAGGAGCGGTCGCTGAGCTCGGGGTTGTAGCCGGTGAGGGTGAGGTTGCCGAGGCGATGCAGCCACTCCTCCTGCACCTGGGCCCAATCGGGGCCGAGGGCTTCAGGCCAGGCGGCGGAGAGGTCGGGGTTCTGGGGAAGAATGTGCTCGATCGTGTAGTCGGCCACGGCGATCGGCTCCTTGCGCTGGTGGTTCTCCAGGCGGCGCAGCCAATAGCTGCAGCTCTTGTTGAATTTGTAGAGGTTGCGGATCTGGAACTCGCGGCGGAACTCCTCATCGGAGGGGAAGCGCCGGTAGGAAGGCAGGTCGAGGAGGTGGGCCTTGAAGCTGGGCAGGTAGTGACCCTGTTCGCGGCGCAAGGCGCGGCTGAAGGTGGCGAAGGTTTTCTGCTGGGAGTTGGAGGGGATGGCGCAGACGGCCCGGCGGAATACGTAGGCCTCTGCAGACGTAGGGCCTCCAGCAGTTCATCGCGGCTGAGCAGGCTGATTTGATGGTCGCCGTAGAGCTCCAGTAGCAAGGGCGTGACGACGTTGACCTTGAGCTCGCGCAGGTCGTGGAAGGCATCCCGGAGCTGTGGGTCGGGTTCCTGCCCCAGGGCCACGCGGCAGTAGCGGATGGCGGTGGTGTGCAGATCAGCCAGCAATGCCTCGATGCCCGCGTCAGCGACGGCTGGTTGGCGTTCGTACTGCTTGAACACCTCGTAGACCAGATCGAGCCGGGGCACTTCGGCGGTCTTGAGGGTGAGGAAGTCGCGCATGAAGGCGCTGAACTCGTTGCCGCTGTAGGCCTCCTGGCCGAAGGCCTGCTCCATCGGCCGCCAGTGGAGGGTGTAGAGCCGCTCCTGCAATTCGGGCGGCTGGCCCATCAGCACATAGTTGCGGATCAGATCGGCCTGGGAGAGCTCCCGGCCGGTGGAGTTCATGCTCTCGAAGATCAGCTGGGGATTGTCCTGATCGCGGGAGAGGGCCACATCCACCACCAGTAGCTTGCTGATGCCCCGGCAGACCACGGCCAGATCGGTGGTTTGGGCGCCAAGTTGTTCGAGGAAGAACTTGTAGTTCTCCTGGATCCGAATGGAGGGCTCGGCTGGCAGTGCTGCCGCGTTGGGATCCACCAACGCCATCAGAGTGACGCGATCGGTGTCGGAGAGCAGCAGCTTGAAGCGCTTATCGCCTTTCTGATGCCGGCGGGTGAGGTAGGTCTCGCGGAGGATGGCCGGAGCGAACTCCTCGATCGGCTCCTGCTCATCTTCTGGAAGTGCATCGAGCACATCCGCCAAGGCAGAGAGCAGCAGGGTGACGGTGGTGAGCCGCTGCTGGCCGTCGATCACCAGCTTGGGTGCTTGCACGGCCATGTTGCCCAAGCCGTCATCGATGTGTACCACTGACCCGATGAAGTGGACACCGATGGCGTCGGAGGAGCCGGCACGAAGAATGTCATCCCAGAGCTGCTCGCACTCCTTCTGCGTCCAGGAATAGGTGCGCTGGTAGATCGGGATGATGAACTGAGAGACGTTTCTCAGGATCTCAAGGAGCTTTGCTTACGTGGCTTTCATAGAATGCTCATCTCCCTAAAAAGCTTTGGCCTAGAGACGAGGCCAATGCCGCAAGACGCTCATTCTGTTTTTCATTTCGCGAATAAACGTTCAAACAGGCATGCGCAATTGCATGGAACCTTTTTTGAATGTCAACCGGAGGCAGAGAAATTGGAATTTCAAGGACACTAGATTGGGAGATATTCAGCATTGATCCACTGGTTCCCGTGGCCCTCCTTCTGATTTCTTGCCGCACCGATGGATGGCTAAATAGTTGCTTGATGTACAAGGGAAAATATGACGCGCTAATGCTCCTGCAGAACCTCCAGACCTTGTCCGAAAGGAGCAGGTCGAAGGGTGAGTGCTCGACATAGGCAACTGTTCCTATTAGAGCATCTGTATTGGCACGACAAAAGAGCAAGTCACCCTGATTGACGAAATGACGTGCGGGCGGTGAATAGTCTCGCGGAGCTGGCTTCGATTCTTCCGGTTTGAAGCGTCCAGAGCTTACGGCGCTAACCCTGATGATGCGCAGGGTCTCGCTGATATCACCCTCGCCAGAGCCGAGGCTTTTGCCAGTCTCGAAGCGAGAAACCAAGTCGCCAACACAACCCTTGGGCCATCCCTTGTCATTGCTAACTGGATCTCCAAATAAGTCCAGGAAGATTTTGCGTTCTAGGGCTTCTAGGGACTGCTTATTTGATTGGCCTAACTTCCTAAGGCTACTCCCTTTGTCAAGAATTGCCGCGATGCGCCGCTGCTCCTCCAGTGGGGGGAGTGGGAGAAGCAAGTCGTCAATATGTTCATTCTTGAGATTGTTGATATTAGCTCCCGCCGCCAGCGAAGAAACCTTGCGCCTGTAGCCAGTCGACTGAAAGAAGTGGTGAAGATAGCGGGGATTAACTCTTTCAGAAGATGGCCTGACGACTTTGCAGAACGCTCCAAAAGATCCCTCCCAGGGCTCACTCAACTGGGCGGCCTTGCCCACGACATCAATGCTGCCGCTGCTTGCGGCGATGACAATGTCTCCGGGTCTCAGGAGTTGTTGGTGGGCAATGCATGAGTCCGGGACATACACCAAATCCTTGTCAAGCAGAAGACTGCCTTCTTGGATGTTCCCTGCTCTAAGTACCGGCCTCAAGCCTGGCGCTGCTGAATTTGAGACCTGGCTCTTGTCGTAGGAGACCCCGCGAACCTGCTGAGCAATCTCACCAACCGTAACAGTGGGCCATTTCATCGCAGCATCCCCTCCAGCTCCTCGATCCCCTGCAGGATCTCCTGCTCGATCGTCCGCAGTTCCGCCAGGATCTCCAGAGGTGGGCGATGCTCCATCGTCATCTTCATGCGTGTTTGTCCCATGCAAGTGGTCATGAACTCGGCTCCTTCCTGGCCCCGCTGACCAGCCGATACTTCTGCAGCCGGCTGTTCGGTTTGTCCGGAATCGTGAGGGCGATGCGACCTTCCGCCAACAGGCCACGGATGGTGCGGTTCAAGGCGCCCGTCACACTGTCGCGGCCCAACGTTGAGGCGATTTCTGCCTTGCTCAGTGGGCCTGCCTCCAGGGCCTGGAGCACCCTGAGCGACTCTGCCCCTGACTCTGCCCTCGACTCTGCCCCTGACTCTGCCCCCGCCTCCGACTCTGGCCCCAAGCTTGCTTCAAGCGGGAAGGTCACCACAAAGCAGCCACCACTCAACCGGTAGCTGGGTTCGCTGCAGCCGGCCCGCTCACATTCCTCCAGGATCACCTGGGTGCCACGGCCCCAGCGCTCGATCAGGCCCCGGCGGAAGAACACATCAGCGATCAGCAGGTTGCGCGGCCGTGAGGCATGCTCCCGCTTCAATGCCTCCGGCTCCAGGCCGAAGGGCAGGCCGCCTTCACTCCAGAGCTCCAGCCGGTCGTCGAAGATCGCCAGGCTGATCGCCGCTCCCTGCTGGCTGTAGTCGCGATGGCAGAGGGCATTCACCAGCGCTTCGCGCAAGGCCGGCAGCGGAATCGCGAGCTGCTCTTCGCGCTCCAGCCGATCCCTGGGAATGCGCGCCGCTGTGGCGAGGTGGCGCTGGCAGAACAGGATCGCCTCCTCCAACAGCTGGAAGGCATGGCCGTTCAGTTGGCGTTGATCCAGGAACTCCCGCTTGTTAGTGCCGCGGAAGCGGGCCAGCCGCAGCTGGCACTGGGGCAATATCGCCACGCCTTGGCCGAACAGCACCTGGGCCGCCAGGGTGAGCTCGCCATCGCGCAACAGCTGCAGCCGCTCCAGGGCACCGGCCTGATCACTGAGCGCCGCCTCTGGCAACCGCCCCGCCTGCACGCCCACGCGCAACGTACGCAGCAGTTCCTCCTGGTCCAGATCAGCGGCTGTGATGCCCACCGCCTTCTGAGTTTCCCAGCGCTGGATCGGGTGACTGCGCTCCAGTAGCAGCCCCTCCAGCATCGGCTGGGGCATCCGCCCGGTGCTGCTGGCGATCCGCTGGAAGGCGCGGCCGTCGTGAAAGAAGGGCCTTAGTCCCTGCCCAGGTGGCACCCGCACAGCAATCACCCGCTTCTCGGGATCGCCAGGCAGCGGCACTTCGTCGATCGTGGCCTGGGCGGAAGGTTCGATCCGCCGCAGGGCCTCCGCCAGTTCGCGACGGCTGGCATCGCTGCAGTGTTGCCCCACGATCCGGCCGCTGTCGCTCACTCCGAACAGCACCGTGCCGCCCTGTCCATTGAGAAAGGCGCAGAGCGTGTCGCAGCCGGAGCGCAGCTGGCTGGTGGAGCGTTTGAACTCCAACTGTTCGGATTCTCCGGTGGAGATCAGCGCCTCAAGCTCGGCCAGGGTCACCGCAGCCTCCCCTCCGGCGCTTTGTGCACCAGCCCAGGCCAGCACCGCTGGCTCCGCCTAGGGTGACATGTAACCGTTGCGGGAGCTGCCATGGGGTCAGAAGCCGCCCCGGAGCTGGGTCGCTCAGAGGCCACAGCCCAGGAGGCGCGACGTGCGGCCAATCGCCGCAAAGTGCGGGAGCACCGCCTGCGGTTGCGGGCCCAGGGGATGCGGCCGATCCAGATCTGGGTGCCGGATGTGCATTCACCTGAGTTCGCCGCCGAAGCGCGGCGGCAGTGTCTGCTGGCCAATGCCAGCGAGGAGGAAACCGAAATCCAGGCTTTCATCGACTCGCTGCTCGAGTGGCCTGACGACGAATACAGCCAGTGAAGCGCGGTGAGATCTGGACCATGGCCGGCGGCTCCGGCTATGCCAGCAAGGCGNGCCCTGTGGTGATTGTTCAGGACGACGCCTTTNCCGCCCGGGATTCGGTGACGGTGTGTCTGATCACGACCGACCCGTCTGATCTGCCGGTCTTTCGCGTCCCCGTCGAGCCCACAACGGAGAACGGTCTGCGAGCCGTCAGCCGCCTGATGGTCGACAAGGTCACCACCGTGTCCAGGAGCCGCCTGGGCCAGTGCATCGGCCGCCTGGCGGATGACGATCTGCTGCGGCTCAANCGCTCGTTGCTGGTGTTTCTGGGCCTGGCCCGCTGAGCCCCGGTTCACAGCGCAGCNTCCAGCTCGGTGCGGCTGAAATCGTTGCCCACAAACAGCAGCGGCACCTTCAAGCGCTCCGCCAGGGCATAGGAGAAGCAGTCGCCGAAGTTCAGGCCACTGGTATGGCGCCCCTTGCCGAAGCGTGCAAAGGCATCAGCGGCCTGATCGGCCAGTTCCCCATCCCAGGCCACCGTGAGAAAGGCCTGCTGATCGAGAAACTCGCGGGCACGCTCCTGGCCGATCTCTCCCAGCTTCACCAGCGCCACCAGCAGGATCTCCGTGCGCGTGGGGGCAGCCACCGCCGGCTGCACGGCCCGACAGAGCCTCTCCAGCACGGCTTCTGCGACGGGCTCCCGCAGGAGTACCGCCATTACGGCGCCGGTGTCGACGGCGAGGTCGATCACCAGGCTGCCTTCAGCCGCAGAGACCGTCATTGCCGTACCCCAGGATCTCCTCGGCGCTGCGGTCATCCAGGACCGGCAGGGTCCACACCTGCTGCTCCAGCCAGCGCGTGCTCTCCTCCAGCGTGGGCCGCTTTGGAATCGGCGACTCAGGCAGCCCCGCCTCCAGAGCGAGGATCGCCTCCTGATTCATCGAGCGCCGGTGCGCCACTGCTACCGCCTTGAGGCGGCGGTAAAGCACATCCGGCACCTGCCGGAGCACCAGGGTGTTCATCGCCCCAACGCCGATTGCTAGCGGAATGCTAGCGCCGCTCATCGCAGCATCCCCTCCAGCTCCTCGATCCCNTNCAGGATCTCCTGCTCGATCGCCCGNAGTTCGGCCAGGATCTCCAGCGGTGGGCGGTGCTCCACCTCTTCGTGGATCAGCTCCTTGTAGCGGTTGAGGCTGAGGTCGTAGCCCTGCTCGGCGATCTCCACCTTGGGCACGCAGAAGCTCTGGGCAGTGCGTTCCCGCTCGCGCTCGGCATCCTTGCGCTGCCGCCAGCGGGCCAGGCAGTCGGGCAGGTTGTTCTTGGCGTGTTCTCCTTCTGTGAGAGCCTCCTTCGGGGCGGGACCGAGCTTCTGCAGCGGCAGCAGCGGATTGCGCTTGTCGTCGAGGCTCCAGCCGTCGGCGGTCATGTCGTAGAACCACACCTGATCGCTGCCGCCACGGCCGGTTTTGGTGAAGAACAGGATTGCGGTGCTTACGCCGGCATAGGGGCGAAACACGCCGCTCGGCAGCGACACCACGCCCTCAAGAAAATGCTCTTCTACGAGTTGCTGCCTCAGTGACCTGTGGGCCTTGCTGGAGCCGAACAGCACCCCATCGGGCACGATCACCGCCGCCCGGCCGCCGGGTTTGAGCAGCTGCAGGAACAGGGCCATGAACAGCAGCTCGGTTTTCCTGGTCTTCACCACCCGCTGCAGCTTGCCGCTGGTGCTCTCGTAATCCAGGGATCCGGCGAAGGGCGGATTGGCCAGGATCAGGGTGTACTTGTCTTCCTCAATCGCGCCGTCTTCCGAGAGAGAATCGCGGTAGCTCACATCGGGATTCTCCACCCCGTGCAGCAGCATGTTCATCGCGCCGATGCGCAGCATCGTGGTGTCGAAATCAAAGCCATGGAACAGGCCATGGTTGAAGTGCTCGCGCAGCTCCGGATCGCTGAGCACCTCGGGGTGGTGTTCGCGCAGGTATTCGCCCACCGCCACCGGAAAGCCGCAGGTGCCGCAGGCCGGATCCACCATCACATCGTGTGGGGTGGGCTCGGTCATCGCCACCATCAGCTCGATGATGTGGCGCGGTGTGCGGAACTGGCCGTTGGTGCCGGCGGTGGCCAGCTTGCCCAGCATGTACTCGTAGATGTCGCCCTTGGTGTCGCGGTCTTCCATCGGCACCGCGTCGAGCAGCTCCACCACCTTCTGGAGGAGTGCCGGCGTGGGAATGGTGAAGCGGGCATCACGCATGTGGGTGGCGTAGGCCGATTCCTCACCGCCCAGCTCGCGCAGGAACGGGAACACCCGATCGCCCACCACCTTGTACATCGAGGCGGCCTCGCCCAGCTCCTTGAAGCGGCTCCAGCGCAGCTCAGTCCAGGAGCGTCCCTGGTCATCGACGCCTTCCGGGAAGATGCGGCGGCGCATCGGCTGGCCGGAGCGCTGGCTGCGGCGCTCCTCCAGGGTCTCCAGTTCATCCAGCCGGCGGATGAACAGCAGGTAGGTGAGCTGCTCCAGCACCTCCAGCGGGTTGGCGATGCCGCCGCTCCAGAAGGCATCCCAGATCCGGTCGATCTGGTTGCGCAGCTCACCGGTGAGCACCGAGGCCGCCGTGGTGCCCGGGGCGATGGTGGCTTGGGGGGCTGCTGCGCTGCTGCCCTGGCCGCTCCGGCGGGTGCGGGTACCGGTGGCTGGAGCGGAAGCCCGTGGAGGAGGGTCCATCCCAGGCGCTCGGAGGCCCCCACCGGGACCCTTCACACCCTCGGCGGCACCCAGGGCCACCACCTGGCTTTTGAGCTCCTTCAGATCCTCATCGCTGATTGGTTCACCTGCCTCCTGCTCCAGGGCCGTGCGGATTTCCTCGTTCGTGAGACGGCTGCCGTCCTCCGGGATCAGGGCGATCAGGTCGTTGATGAGGTCGGCGAGGACGGGCATCGGCGGGCGAGCAGGCAAACCTGGGCAGAGCATGGCCTGGCAGGCTTGCTTGTGCAGCGGTTCTGCTGCGAAAGACGGGCTGCTGTTCAGGCCGCCCGCCTGGTTTCCGGTGGTACGGCCAGCACCGCCCCATCCGCCACCAGCCACTGGCGCTCGTGGCGGGG
>B570J29614_1000099_pt1 | contig 8617 bp, 10 predicted proteins | sample LakMenEpi22Aug11_FD_29614 | JGI IMG/M metagenome (IMG submission 29614) | reverse complement strand
TTCTAGCACCTTCAAAAGATACTAAAAAAACAATAATAGCAATAAATGCGTATACTCCATTCAAGGCTACGGATTTTAAAAAATAATTTAAGTTAAAATTATTATTAAATAAAACGTCTCTCATTCCTTCAAAAACATAAGTTTGTGGAAATGATAANGAAAGCCATCTTATCCATTCAGGTAATGTTTCGACCGGATAATACACAGCACTTAAAGGAGCCAAAGTAAAAATAGCACCCCATGCTAAACTTTCAGCTGAAACACCAAAGCGAATAATTGCTGCAATAATAAATATTCCAAGTATCCATCCAGTTATTAATAAACTTGAAAAGAAAAGCATTAGACTAAATCCCATTTGAAATAATGAAAAAGAATAAAGAGGTATAGCAAGTAGAGCTGCTGGAATAATTGCAATAACTGTTCTAATAAAACTAATTGTCATTAACGATAAAACCATCTCCAGCGGTCTAAGAGGACTAACAAACAATTGCCCTAAGTTTCTTGACCATATCTCTTCTAAAAATGATAATGAAAAGCCTAACTGACTTCTAAACAAAACATCCCATAATAAAACTCCAGCAATCAAAACTCCACCAATCAGCACAGCAGTATCGTTAGAGTTTGTTAAATGTTTTGAAATTAATCCCCATAATATCATTTGAAATGTTGGCCAATACATTAGTTCTAAAATTCTAGGAAAAGAAGTTTTGATTAAATAAAAATATCTAACAACCAATGCAAAAATTCTAATTATCGATTTCATGAATTACTTTTATCCCTTGCGATTTTAAGAAAGACATCTTCTAATTTTTTCTTTCCATATTTTTTTAAAAGACTGTTAGGAGATCCTTGATCTGTAATTCTTCCATCCTTCATCATAATAACGGTGTCACAAAGTCTAGTAACTTCCTCCATATTATGACTTGCAAGAATGATTGCAGTATTATGTTTTTTGCAGAATTTTTCAAAGAAAGTTCTAACACGATCAGCAGTATCCGGATCTAATGAAGCAGTAGGTTCATCTAAAAATAATATTTCAGGATCATTAATAACTGCTTTACCTAATGATACTCTGGTTTTTTGACCTGAGGATAGTTCTCCAACTTTAGAGTCTAGTAAATTTTCAAAATCTAATTCTTTTGCAACACTCTTAATTTTTTTATTTATATTTTTAATTCCATACAACATTCCATAAACAAATAAATTTTGTCTAACAGTTAATTTTTTTGGTAAATCCACATAAGGCGATGAGAAATTAATTTTATTTAAAATCTTATATCTATCTTTTGAAATATCCGTTGATAAAATTTTAATGCTACCTGATGTTGGAGTTAACAACCCTAACAACATTGTTATAGTTGTAGTTTTGCCAGCACCATTAGCTCCTAAAATTCCTTTTATCTCTCCTCTCTTTAGATCGAAGGAAATATTTTTAACAGCGTGATGATTTTTAAATTTTTTTGATAAATTTCTAACTTCAATTATGTTTTCACTCATAGTATGCAGCTCTTCTTAATCTTTCATTGATTGCTTTACCTAAATCTTTATTAGGAATTTTATTAACGCTTATGGATTTAAACTTTTTATTTTTAATTACCCGTAAAGTATTAAAGAAATTTTTAGCAGCTTCTTTTAAATTTCCACTAGTACTTAGGTTAAAAGTATTATGATTACTATAATTTTTATTACCAAACGTAATTAATGCTCCATCCTTAGTAGCTTTTTCTCTATTCATGTAGATGGGCATACCCGGAGAATAGTGAAGGCCAATTTGTCCTGGAGATTTGATAATTTTATTTTTATTCTCAAATAATTTCATTTTAAGAAACTTTTCTATTACTTCAGAGGATAGTCCTCCTTCTCTTAATATTTTTGGTTTAGTTGTTAAATCGATAACCGTTGACTCAATTCCAACTTTGCAAACTCCTCCATCAATAATCATTTTAAGTTTATTGCCAAATTCTTCGGCAACATGTTTTGCAGTTGTTGGACTTAAGGATTTTGATTTATTAGCACTAGGAGCAGCAAGTGGGCATTTTACAATATTTAATAATTTAATTATATTTTTTTCACTGGGAATTCTTACCGCAATTGTATCAAGATTTTTGTTTGCAAGCCTAGATATCTTTGAATCTCTTTTTTTTTTTAAAACATAAGTTAAGGGACCTGGTGAAAATTTTTTTACAAGTTTTAGAAAGTTTTTATTAATAATTGCTTCTTTTTTTATCTGTTCAACGTTTTTAAAGTGTACAATTAAAGGATTATTACTAGGGCGTTTTTTTAAAGAAAAAATCTTTTTTACTGCCTTAGTGTTATAGGCATTTGCAGCAAGGCCATAGACAGTTTCGGTTGGGACCGCAACCACATCTCCTTTTTCTATGACAATCTTGGCTTTGCTTAAATTATTATTTGTGGGTTTATAAATATTTGAATAGATATTTTTCATTAATTATTTAATATAAAAGAGTAATTCTTAAAAATAATACTTATATGAAAAAATCTAACATTTCTCCAGATATTACAAAGCTATCTTTCGAAGAAGCATTGGAGCAGCTAGAAGATATTGTTAGCAAGTTAGAAGATGGCTCTATAAATTTAGAAGAGTCTATAGAAGAATATACGCGNGGTGTTCATCTNAAAAATCATTGCGAAAATAAATTAAAAGAAGCCACNNTAAAAGTAGAACAAATTACTATTGATAAAGACGGTAAATTTTCAACAAAAGAATTTAATAAAAATTCTTAAAAATGAAAGATACTGAGAGAAGAATAATTAAAGTCGCTAAAGACGTTGATGTTTTTTTAAAAAATTTTCTAAAGCAAAATCAGCAAAACAATAAGCTCTTCGAAGCTATTAAGTATGGTTTATTTTCAGGAGGAAAAAAATTTAGATCTTACTTAATTGTTACTTCAGGAAACATATTTAACTTAGATTATAAAAAATTAATTACTATTGGTGCGGCAGTTGAGTGCATCCATTCTTACTCACTTATTCATGATGACCTACCTAGTATGGATGACGATGATTTTAGAAGAGGAAAGAAAAGCACTCACAAGGTTTTTGGAGAATCCACAGCTATATTGGCTGGAAATTCTTTATTAACTTTAGCTTTTGAAATTTTAACTTCAAATAAGATGATTGCAAATTCAAAATCAAAATCTGATTTAGTTCACACATTAGCATCATCATCTGGTTATACGGGTATTGCAGGTGGGCAATTTCTAGATCTAAAATTTGAAAAAATAAAAGTAAGCAAAGATTCCATAGTGGATATGCAAAATAAGAAGACAGGAGAGCTGATTAGTTTTTGCTTAGAGAGCGTTGCTATTTTGTCAGGCAAAGAAAAAGAGAGAAAATTTTTAAAAAAAATAGGTCTCGATATTGGTTTGTTATTTCAAATTACTGATGATCTTTTAGATGTATTTGGAGATACCAAAAAAATTGGCAAACCTACAAGAGGGGATAAGAAAAAAGGCAAAGCTACAATTATTAAAAATCTTGGTATAAATAAAGCCATTGAATTTTCTTACCAGTTAGCAGACGGCATTACTGAAAAATTAAAAAAAAGATATGGAACTAGAGCTGATAGATTGGTAGATTCTGTTAACTTTTTATTAAGAAGAGATCACTAATGCCAAATACACCATTACTTGATAAAATTAAAAATCCCCAGGATTTAAAAAAATTACAAGTATCAGAATTAAAAACTTTAGCTGAAGAACTTAGAGCTGAATTAGTCGATGCTGTTTCAGTTACAGGTGGACATCTTGGTGCTGGGCTTGGCGTTGTCGAACTAACTATTGCAATTCATTATCTTTTTGACACTCCAAAAGACAGATTAGTTTGGGATGTAGGTCATCAAGCTTATCCTCATAAGATTTTAACAGAAAGACGAGATAGAATTAGAACACTAAGAAAAGGTGGTGGGCTTTCAGGATTTACGAAAAGATCTGAAAGTATTTATGATCCATTTGGTGCAGCACACAGTTCTACTTCAATATCNGCATCNTTGGGAATGGCAGTTGCAAGAGATTTAGATGATAGAAATAATAATGTAATCGCTGTTATTGGTGATGGAGCGATGAGTGCAGGGATGGCTTATGAGGCCATGAATAATGCAGGTTCTATGAAATCAAGATTAATTGTTATTTTAAATGATAACGATATGTCTATTGCTCCACCGGTTGGTGCAATGAGATCTTATCTTGCAAAATTATTATCAGGAAAAACTTACATAGGATTTAGAGGATTTTTAAAAAAAGTTGCAGCATTATTTCCAAGATCAATCAAAACTAGAGCAGCAAGATTTGAAGAATACTTTAGAGGCCTTGCTGTTGGTGGAACTTTATTTGATGAATTAGGTTTTTACTACGTAGGCACTATTGATGGGCATGATTTTGATCAGCTAATTCCAGTATTAAAAAATGTCAGAGACTCAAGTCATAAAGGACCTTTTTTAGTTCATGCCATTACACAAAAAGGCAAAGGTTATAAACCAGCTGAAAATTCAGATGATAAATATCATGGTGTAAATAAATTTGATGTTGTTACAGGAGCGCAAGTTAAATCTACAACCAACACTCCAGCATTTACAAAAGTTTATGGTGACACTCTTGCTAAACATGGAGAGCTAGATAGTAAAATTGTGGCAATCACAGGGGCAATGCCATCAGGAACAGGCGTTGATATATTTGCAAAAAAATTTCCAACACGTACATTCGATGTTGGAATTGCAGAACAGCATGCAGTTACATTTGCAGCAGGACTTGCAACAGAAGGCTATAAACCTTTTGCAACTATCTATTCAACATTTTTACAAAGAGCTTATGATCAAGTAGTGCACGATGTTGCTATTCAAAATCTACCTGTTCGATTTGCAATTGATCGAGCAGGATTAGTTGGGGCAGATGGACCAACTCACGCAGGTTCATTTGACATTACCTATCTTGCAACGCTTCCAAATTTTGTAGTTATGGCACCAAGTGATGAAGCTGAACTTGTTCGAATGATTAATACTGCAGTTACTATTAACGATAGACCTTCTGCATTTAGATATCCAAGAGGAAATGGTTATGGCGTTGAGCTTCCAAGTATTAAAGAGACAATTGAAATTGGAAAAGCACGAATTGTTCAAGAAGGAAAACAAGTTTGTCTATTAAGTTTAGGTACAAGACTAGAGGAGTGTAAAATTGCAGCTAATGAATTAAAGAATAAAGGAATTTCAACTACGATTATTGATGCAAGGTTTGCAAAACCATTAGACGAACAATTAATTTTAAAATCAGCAAATAATCATGAAGTCCTTATTACTATCGAAGAAGGTTCAATCGGCGGATTTGGTTCGCACGTTGCAAATTTATTAGCTGAAAATGGAATTTTTGATAAAGGACTTAAATTTAGATCAATGATCCTGCCAGATGTATTCATTGACCAAGATACNCCAGAGAGAATGTATGATGTTGCAGGCTTAAACGCTAAGCACATTACTCAAAAAGTTTTAGAAGTATTNTTTAGTAAAGACGGAATAAGAGTTATTAAGTAAATTTTAATAAATATCCACATACACCCTTAAAAGTAGAAAATTTGATTCAAAATGGAATCAAAAGGGAATCAAAACGAGAACATCGGAACGTAGAATTACGAGATATCCACAGCAAACTTCTTTAGAGTCTCCATAGGTATAATTTCTAAAGTCTTCATGTGGGTTCTACGAATATAGATTTTACATCCATGTCCGGCATCAATTGCGCGTTTAACCCAACTNGCGCAAACACACCAATTGTCTCCATCTTTTAATCCTTCAAATCCAAACTCAGGATGAGGTGTAATTAAATCATTACCGTTTTCTTTNCACCAATTTAGAAAATCATTATTAACTTTTGCNCAGACACAGTGCACGCCTACNTCAGTTTTATCTGTGTTACANGAACCATCACGAAACCAACCTGTAATTGGGTTCATTGAACAAGGTTCAATATCTTCACCTAGAACNTTTTTTTGTTTTGGAATTTTATTCATGCTTAAACACATTTGCTATTTTTTGATCAATTTCAGCGTTGAATGAGAACGATCTTCGCTCTTCACCAGATTGAAAAGGGTAAGCAGTGTGCATTAAATAATTTGGAAATAAAATCATGTCAGCTACTTTTGGTTGATGATTATAAATACTTTTATTTAAAAAAGATCTTGAGCCATGAATAAAATCTATTGTCCCATGAGTTTTAAGATTATGTTTATGAGATCTTGTGTCTTTATTTAAAGACTTTGGAATTTTTAAATAACCAACTCCTGAAATATGTCCATCATGATAATGAATAGGGTTATATTCATTTTCAAATTGTCGAACCACCCAAACATTATTAATTTTAAATTTAGTAATTTTTTTATTAACTGATTTTTCGATATAGCTTTTAGTAACTTTGAATAAAAAGTTTTTTAAATATTTATTAATAAAAGCTTTTGGAAGTTGCAGTTCTTGACTCACTTGACCAACTAACTTTTTGCTATAATCAAATTTTTTTGAAAGATTTTGACTATCTACAATTCTATCAATCTCTTTATTTATTTTATTAATAAGATTTTTTGGAATTTTTAATCTTGCAATTCTTGGGCCAAACGGAGCCAAGACATTTACATTATTTGTCATTATAGTTTTGTAGGATTTGGTTGTCCTTTATAGACAATATTTGGATTAAATTTTTTTCTTTTTTCTTTAAATTTTAATTTAATATTTTTTTTAGTTTTAGTAGGTACTGATCTATAAAAACAAGATCTATAACCTACGTGACAGCTTGCTCCTTGACCAATGTCCACAGTAATCCATACTGCATCTTGGTCATCATCAATTCTAATGTCTTTTACTTTTTGAACAAAGCCACTGGTTGCGCCTTTATGCCATAAAGCTTTTCTAGATCTACTCCAGTAGAAGGCTTCGCCTGTTTCAATTGTTTTTTGTAATGCTAATTTGTTCATGAATCCGTGCATAAGAACTTCTTTAGTTTTATAATCAGTAGTGATCACTGGAATTAAGCCATCCTTATTGAATTTAGGGCTTAAATACTTGCCTTCTTCTACTTGCTTAATGGAGGTTCTTTTTTTAAACATTTATGAAAATTAATTTGTTCTAAGCGCTTAGTATATATTATAACTTAACAAAAAATATAATCACTTTTAATGAACGTTACTGATTTAATAAAAAAGAAGTTAGAAAAAACTGTTACCAGACAACAGGCTGAAGAAGCTATTAAAGTTTTGCTTGCTTGGGCAGGTGATAATCCAAAAAGAGAAGGTTTACTTGATACTCCAAAACGAGTGGTTAAGGCTTTTGAAGAATATTTCTCAGGCTACCTAATTGATCCTTACAAAGATTTAGAAAAGACATTNGGTGATGTTGANGGCTATGATGACATGGTTATTCAAAAAAATATTTCAATTTATAGTCACTGTGAACATCATATGGCACCCATTATTGGAATTGCTCATGTAGCTTACATTCCTCATGAAAAAGTCGTGGGNCTTAGNAAACTTGCAAGAGTAGTTGAGGCTTATTCTAGAAGACTGCAAACTCAAGAAAGATTAACAATGGAAATTGCAAATACAATATTTAAAGGTTTAAAGGCGCAAGGAGCAGCCGTAAGTATTGATGCTGTGCATCATTGTATGACATCTCGAGGAATTAAAAAACATGAAGCGACTACTGTCACAAATTATTTTACAGGTGTATTTAAAGAAAGTCACAATCTTCAAAATCGTTTCCTTCATTATATCGGTCAGAAATAAATGCTAGATCAAGTTGTTGTTGATGCAGATATAGAATCCGTATCGTGCAATGGTGGCGACGATGATATCGGTCATCCAACTGTTTATTATAATTTTGGGGAAAAATCTGAAGTCGTTTGTGGTTATTGTGGAAAAAAATTTTTAAAGAAAAAAAGTAATCATGAGTAATTTTAAAGCAATTGTTCTAAATAAAACTGGTGATCAATTTGCAAGAGAAGTTAAAAGTATAGACAAAAGCTTTTTAATTCATGGTGATGTTTTAGTTAAAGTTGATTATTCAGACTTTAATTATAAAGACGGAATGATTTTAAAGAATGGTGGAAGCTTAGTTAAGGATTATCCGCATATTCCAGGAATAGATTTTGCAGGCACTGTTGAAGAAAGCAAAAGTGATAAATTTAAAGCAGGTGATAAAGTTATTTTGACTGGTTGGAGAGTAGGCGAGATTTATTATGGTGGCTATTCACAGTATGCAAAAGTAGATGCAAATTTTTTAGTCAAAGCTCCAAAAGATATTTCAACAAAACATGCTATGGCAATTGGTACAGCGGGCTTTACTGCTTTATTATGTTCCTTTGCAGTTCAAGCAAGAGAGACAATATTATTAGGCGAAAAAGTAAATGATGTTCTTGTGACAGGAGCAACTGGTGGAGTGGGTAGCGTGGCTGTGATGATCTTGTCAAAGATGGGATATAAAGTTCATGCTCTTACAGGAAAGAAAGATAAGACAGATTTTTTAAAGAAATTAGGCGCAAGTGTTGTTCTTGATCGATCGGAACTTGAAGGAGAAATAAGACCTTTGGATAAAGGGCTTTGGGATTGTGTTGTTGATACTGTG
>B570J29614_1000098_pt1 | contig 8622 bp, 16 predicted proteins | sample LakMenEpi22Aug11_FD_29614 | JGI IMG/M metagenome (IMG submission 29614) | reverse complement strand
AAAAGTGCAAGTGCTGGAGATATTGTTGCATTAGCTGGTCTTAAAAATACAATTACAGGACATACTCTTTGTGACAAGAATAAGCCAATTGTATTAGAGTCTATGGATTTCCCTGAGCCAGTTATTGAAATTGCAGTTGAACCTAAGACAAAAAATGATCAAGAAAAAATGGGAGAAGCTCTTAACCGTTTAGCAAAAGAAGATCCTTCGTTCAGAGTTTCTTCAGACAACGAATCTGGACAAACAATTATTAANGGAATGGGTGAGTTACATTTAGAAATTATCGTAGATAGAATGAAAAGAGAATTTAAAGTTGAAGCTAATATTGGAGCGCCTCAAGTTGCTTATAGAGAAACAATTACTTCATCTTCTAAACTTGAATACACACATAAAAAACAAAGCGGTGGAGCAGGACAATTTGCTAAAGTTAAGTTAGCTGTTGAGCCTCTTTCTCAAGGAGAGGGTAGAATTGTTGAAAATTTAATTAAAGGTGGATCGATCCCAAGAGAATTTATTCCAGGAGTTGAAAAAGGAATATTAAGCGTTGCAGATTCAGGGGTATTAGCAGGTTTTCCATTGCTAGATTATAAAGTTCAAATCTTAGACGGATTACACCATGATGTAGACTCTAGCCCTTTAGCATTTGAATTAGCTGCAAGATATTGTTTTAGAGAATTATGCCTACAAGCACATCCAAAACTTTTAGAACCAATTATGAAAGTCGAAGTAGTGACACCAGAAGACTATATGGGTGATGTTATTGGTGACTTAAACAGCAGAAGAGGTCAGGTTGGATCAACAGATAAAAGAGGTAATGCCGCTGTTATTAATGCAATGGTTCCACTTGCAAATATGTTCGGTTATGTAAACACTTTAAGATCAATGTCTCAAGGTAGAGCTCAGTACACAATGCAGTTTGATCATTATGATCGCGTTCCTCAAAATGTTCAGGACGAAGTTACAAAGAAGATGGCTTAAATTATGGATAAACAGAATATTAGAATTAAATTAAGAGCGTATGATCATAAAGTGTTAGATCAATCAACCCTTGAGATTGTAAATACAGCTAAGAGAACTGGAGCTCAGGTAAGAGGGCCAATACCACTTCCAACACGTAAAGAAATTTTTACAGTATTAAGATCTCCTCACATTGATAAAAAAAGCAGAGAACAGTTTGAAACAAGAACACATAAACGAATGATAGACATTCTAGATCCAACACCCCAAACAGTTGAGGCGTTAATGAAATTAGATCTAGCTTCAGGCGTAGATGTGGAAATTAAAATTTAAATTATGACTTTAGGTTTAATTGGTAAAAAAATTGGGATGACACGAAGGTTTTACGAGAATGGCCAATCAGTTCCTGTAACCGTTCTTCATGTTGAGCCAGGTAAAGTTGTTGATGTTATTACTAAAGAAAAACGAGGTTACAGCGCTGTATTAGTTGGGTTTGGACATATTAAAAATTCAAAAGTTACAAAGCAAATGAAAGGTGTTTTTGCAAAAAAATCTTTAGAACCTAAAAAAATTTTAAAAGAATTTAGAGTAGATACAGATAGTGATCTGAAATTAGGCTCGGATATTGATTTAAATATTTTCAAAGACATAAATTTTGTGGATATTAGATCAAAAACAATTGGAAAAGGTTTTGCCGGTGTTATGAAAAGGCATAATTTTGCAGGATTAAGAGCGACTCACGGGGTTTCGGTTTCTCACAGATCTCATGGTTCTACAGGTCAAAGACAAGACCCGGGCAGAGTTTTCAAGGGCAAAAAAATGGCTGGCCATATGGGTGATAAATTTCGAACCGTTGAAAGATTAGAAATTATTGAAACTGATTTAGAAAATAATTTATTATTTGTAAAAGGTTCGGTTCCAGGAGCAAAAAATACTGTAGTTGAAATTAATAAAGCAGTTAAAGAAAGAAACAAAAGAACTATGAAAGATACTATTCAAGCTTTCAAAGATGACATTGCTGAAGGATTAAAAGAAAAATCGAATAAAAAAGAAAAAAGTGCAGAAACTAATAAAAAAGATGCAAAAGTAGCAGCAGCANCANCAGCGGAAAAGAAATAATTATATGAAAATAAAAGAATTAGGAATTGATGGAAAAGATGTTGGAAATATTGAAGTTTCTGACAATATATTTTCGTTAAAACCTAGAAAAGATATTATAAAAATGGTTGTTGATTGGCAAATAAGTCGTCACTCAAAAAAAACTGGTTATACAAAAACTAGAGGAGAAGTTGCTGGTTCTAGAAAAAAAATAGGACCACAAAAAGGATCTGGAGGAGCGCGACATGGTAATATTACAGCTCCAATATTTGTCGGTGGTGGTATTGCGCATGGACCAAAGGCAAAAGGAAAGCATAGAGTGAAAAGATTAAATAAAAAAGTTAGAAAACTGGGATTAAAACATGCTTTATCTAGCAAAGTTTTAGACAATAAAATTAATATTTTATCAGATAAAGATTTTAAAAATTTTAAAACTAAAGATTTTAGTAAATTTTTATCAAAAATTAATTCAAAGAGCGCATTATTAATTTATGATAACGAAAATGAGGTTTTATTAAATAACGTAAAAAATATTAAGAATATTAAAAATATTCCAGAGATTGGTACGAATGTTTATGACATTTTAAAATATCAAAATGTCTTATTTACACATTCTTCAATTAAAAAACTTCAGGAAAGATTATTAAAATGAAAAAAAGAGCTGACAATTTCTCATACGATATTATTCTTGAGCCTGTAGTGACTGAAAAATCTACAAATTTAAGTTCATTAAATAAAGTAGTATTTAAAGTCGCTCCTTTTGCAACAAAAGCGAATATTAAAAAAAGTATTGAAAAACTTTTTAAAGTTAATGTTATTAAAGTGAATACTATTAATCTTCACCCAAGATTTAAAATGGTTAGAGGAAGAGTTGCAAGAACTTCTGGGTACAAAAAAGCTATTGTTACTTTAAAAAAAGGACAATCAATTGATATTACAACTGGAATATAAAAATGACTTTAAAAACATATAAACCTTATACAAAATCTACTAGAGGCACAATTATCTTGGACAGAACAGGTCTTTGGAAAGGAAAACCTGTTAAATCTCTGACTTCAGGAATTAATGGTTCATATGGAAGAAATAATTTAGGAAGAATTACATCAAGACATCGTTCAGCTGGACATAAGAAAAAATATAGATTTGTAGATTTTAAAAGAAATAAGTTTGATATGCCCGCTACAGTAATTCGTTTTGAGTACGATCCTTATAGAACAGCTAATATTATGCTTGTTGAATATGAAGATAAAACTCAAAGTTATTTAATTGCTCCACAGGATATTAAAGTCGGGACTAAAATTCATTCTGGAAGAAAAAAAGATATAGAAATTGGTAATTGTATGCCTTTAATTGATATTCCTCCTGCAACTGTTGTTCATAATGTGGAAATGAGACCAGGTAACGGCGCTGTATTAGCAAGATCAGCCGGTACTTCTGTACAAATTATGAGTCACGACCAAGATTATACAACATTAAAATTAGCCTCAGGCGAAGTAAGAAGAGTACAAAGTTTATGCAAAGCGACTATTGGCGCTGTATCAAATCCTGATCAAAAAAATATTAAAATTGGTAAAGCTGGAAGAAGTAGATGGTTAGGAGTTAGACCACAAACAAGAGGTATAGCAATGAACCCTGTTGATCACCCACACGGCGGAAGAACTAACGGAGGAAGACATCCTGTTACTCCTTGGGGCATCAAGACCAAAGGAAAGAAAACTAGAAAAAATAAAAATACCGATAAGTATATTATCTCAAGAAAGAAGAAGAGAGGTATTAATTAATTATGAGTAGATCAGTCTGGAAAGGTCCTTTTGTTGAATTAAGTTTAATGAAAAAAGTACAAAAACATAAAGATCAAAATATTAAAAAACCAATCAAAACTTGGTCAAGAAAATCTACAATTATTCCAGAATTTATTGGAATGACTTTTGAAGTTCATAATGGAAAAAAATTCTTCCCAGTGACTATCACAGACGAAATGATTGGACATAAATTAGGAGAGTTTTCCGCAACAAGACAATTCTTCGGACATACACCAGCAGATAAAAAAGCTGCTCCGGCAACTGAAAAAAAAGATGACAAAAAATAAAGATTTAAATCAAGTTAAGGCTATTTACAGGAACTTAAGATCAAGTCCTCGTAAAATTAATAATATATTAAAAAGTATTAGAGGAAAAAATGCTAATGTTGCTATGAGAGATTTAGAATTTACAGATAAAAGAGTAGCGGGTGAGATTAAAAAAACTTTAAAGTCAGCAATTGCTAATGCTGAAAATAACAATCAATTAGATATCGATAATTTAATTGTAAAAGAAGCGTACGTTGGAAAAGGAATTACACTAAAACGTTTTATGCCAAGAGCAAGAGGAAGGTCAGCTGGAATTAAAAAACATTTTTCTAATTTAACTATTATTGTTTCGGAAAATAAAAAAACTCCGGTGGAGGCCGCTAAGTAATGGGTCAGAAGGTTAATCCAATTAGCTTTAGATTAAGCATTAATAAAAACTGGGATTCAATGTGGTTTGCCAAGAAAAAAGAATATGGCCAATATTTAATCGAAGATTTTAAAATTAGAGAATATATTCATAAAAATCTTAAAAATTCTGGAATTTCAAAAATCTTTATCGAAAGACCAACTAAAAAATGCATAGTAACAATCTTTACATCAAGACCTGGTTTTGTAATTGGAAAAAAAGGTTCTGATATTGATAAAATCAAAAGCAATCTAAATAAGATTTCAAGTTCGGAAGTTTCAGTGAATATAAAAGAAATAAGAAAACCGGAATTAGATGCATATTTAGTTGCAGAAAATGTAGCTCAGCAACTTGAAAAGCGAATTGCATATAGAAAAGCAATGAAAAGGGCTATGCAATCTACTCTTAGATTGGGCGCTAAAGGAATTAAAATAACTGTTGCAGGACGATTAGCAGGAACAGAGATTGCAAGAACAGAATGGTTAAGAGAAGGAAGTATTCCGCTTCATACATTAAGAGCCGATGTTGATTACGGAGAAGCAGAAGCAGAAACTACTTATGGAATTATTGGGGTAAAAGTTTGGATTTACAAAGGTATTGTTTTTGAAAAAGATAAGAAAAAAAATGATGATACTGAAATTAAAAATATAAACGAGAAAGAAAATGTTACAGCCAGCTAGAACAAAATATAGAAAAGCCTTTAAAGGAAAAATTCACGGAGTTGCTACACGTGGAGCTGAATTGAATTTTGGATCGTTTGGATTAAAAGCTACCGAACCTAATAGAGTAACTTCTAAAGAAATTGAAGCTGCTAGAGTTGCTTTAACTAGACATATGAAAAGAGCAGGTAGAGTTTGGCTTAGAATTTTCCCAAATATTCCTGTCACAAAAAAACCAATAGAAGTTAGGATGGGTAAAGGTAAGGGTGGATTAGAGTATTACGTATTTAGAGTTAAACCAGGAAGAATTATTTTTGAAATTGATGGTGTTGACGAGATAGTAGCCAAAGAAGCTTTTGAGAGAGCTCAGGCAAAATTATCAATTAAAACTAAAATGGTTAAAAGATTAGGAACGCAATAATGAAAACAAAAGAAATAAAAAAATTAACACAGGATCAATTATTTTCTGAATTGGAAAAATTAAAAAAAGAACAATTTAATATCCGATTTAAGAAAAAAAATGGTCAAGTAACAAATACAGCTTCTATTAAAACTAATAGACGTTCTATTGCTACAGTTAAAACTTTTATTAATTTAAACAGAGCTAAATAATGGTTAAAAGAATTTTAAAAGGAAAAGTAGTTAGCGACAAAAGTAACAAAACTATTGTTGTTGAAGTTAGCAGAAGATTTGTTCATCCAATATATAAAAAAGTGATGACTACTTATAAAAAGTATCATGCGCATGATGAAAAAAATAATTCAAAAGTTGGAGACATGGTTTCTATTGTAGAAAGCAAACCAATTTCTAAACTTAAACGTTGGATAGTTGTTGGAGGTGACAAATAAATGATCCAAGTACAAACAGAATTATTTGTTGCTGATAATACAGGAGCTCGAAAAGTGGAGTGCATTAAAGTTTTGGGTGGATCTAAAAGAAGATATGCAACAATAGGAGATATTATTGTTGTTTCAATTAAAGATGCTATTCCCAAAGGTAAAGTAAAAAAAGGTGATGTTCATAAAGCAGTAATCGTAAGAACAAGAAAAGAGATTAAAAGATTAGATGGAACTTCAATAAAATTTGATGCTAATGCTGCAGTTTTAGTGCAGCCAAATGGTGAACCTATTGGAACTAGGATTTTTGGACCAGTCACAAGAGAATTAAGAAATAAAAATTTTATGAAGATAATTTCTTTAGCTCCGGAGGTACTATGATTAAACTAAAAATTAAAAAAGGAGATAATGTAAAAGTTATTACAGGTGACGATAAAGGNAAAACTGGCANTGTAATTAAAGTATTTCCTGANATTAGAAAAGTTTTGGTTAAAGGCATTAANGAAAAGAAAAAACATCAAAAACCAACTAGAGAAAAAAANGGTGGNATTATTACTATTGAAAGACCAATTGACATATCAAATGTTGTTAAATTGTCTGATGCAAAAGTAGAGAAAAAAGTTGAAAAAAAAGAAGAAACAAAAAAAATTATAAAAGAAGAGAAACCAAAAACGAAGAGTAAAAAATGAAACTAGTACCTAGATTAAAAGAGAAGTACATAAAAGAGATAGTACCTACACTATGTAAGAATTTATCTTTTAGTAATAAAATGCAAGCTCCTAGATTAGTGAAAATAGTTTTAAATATGGGTCTAGGATTAGATGGAACTGATAATAAAATTTTAAAAAGTGCAGAAGATGACCTTTCAGCTATTGCCGGTCAAAAAGCTCAAGTTACAAAATCTAGAAAGTCTATTTCTAATTTTAAAACAAGAGTTGGTATCCCTTTGGGTTTAAAAGTTACTTTAAGAAAAGATCAAATGTATTTCTTTTTAGATCGTTTAGTAAACATAGCATTACCAAGAATTAAAGACTTTAGAGGATTAAATCCTAATAGTTTTGATAGTGAAGCAAATTACAGCTTTGGAGTTAAAGAGCATATTATATTTCCAGAAGTTAACTTTGATAAAGTAGATAAAATTAGAGGGCTAGATATTACCGTTGTGACGACCGCAAAGACTAAAGAACAAGCTAGAATGTTGCTTGATAGTTTTAATTTTCCATTTGCTAAAGTTGGAATTTTTTCAGCAGATAAGAAAAAAGTTAAAAAAGTTGAGGATAATGAAAAAGGAAAAGATAAAGAAAAAAATAAGGAGCTAAATTAAATGGCAAAAAGAAGTTCAATCGAGAGAAATTTAAAAAGAGTAAAAATGGCTAAGAGATATGAAAACAAAAGATCTAAGCTTAAAAAAATTATCATGAATAAAACCTTAACATTAAATGAAAGATTTTTAGCCAGTTTAAAACTATCAAAAGTTCCAAGAAACTCAGCAAAAAATAGAGTTAAAAATAGATGTGAAATAACTGGAAGATCGCGTGGTTATTATAGAAAACTAAGAATGTCTAGAATTGCACTTAGAAAATTTGCTTCTAGTGGAAAAATTCCAGGCATGACGAAAGCTAGCTGGTAAGGAGGAAATATGAAAATTACAGATCCAATAGGTGATATGATTACAAGAATTAGAAATGGGCAAATGCGTGGTTTAAAAAAAGTTTCAGTTCCTGGTTCTAAATTAAGAAAAGCAGTTTTAGATGTTCTTCAAAAAGAAGGATTTATTCAAGAGTATACCGTTTCAAAAGACAAAAGTTTTGAAACAATAGAAATTAATTTAAAATATATGTATGGAGATCCTGTTATTAAAGAGATTGAAAGAGTTTCAAGACCAGGAAGAAGAATTTACTCTAGATCAGACAGTATTCAAAAAATTCAAAACGGATTAGGAATATCTATTATTTCTACTTCAAAAGGAATTTTCTCTGACAACGAAGCTAGAGAAAAAAAACTAGGTGGGGAGGTCCTTTGTAAGGTTTCTTAAGATATGTCAAAAATTGGAAAAACACCTATTGCATTACCATCTGGAGTTACTGTTAAAGTTGAGAATAATAAAGTTATTATTCAAGGCGCTAAAAGTAAAAAAGAAGTAGTTATAGACCAAAGTATTTTAAAAGTAATAGTTGCTGATAATAAAGTTTCTCTTGAGCCCGTTGATAAAAAAAATGCAAACAAACTTACTTGGGGATTACATAGAAGCTTAATTAATAATGGTATTATTGGTGTATCAAAAGGATTCGAAAAGGATTTAAAACTAACAGGCGTTGGTTTTAGAGCTACATTACAAGGGAAAAAGATTATTTTTCAATTAGGATTTAGCCACGATGTTCATTATGATATTCCCGAAGGTATTGAAGTTGCGATAGATAAACAAACAGCAATAAAAGTTAAGGGAATTGACAAAGAATTAGTAGGAAAAGTATGTGCCGATATTAAGTTTTTAAAACCAGTTGAACCCTATAAAGGAAAAGGAATAACTTCTTCTGATCAATTTGTTTTAAGAAAAGAAGGTAAAAAGAAATAATTATGGCTAGTGATATTAAAAGG
>B570J29614_1000097_pt1 | contig 8650 bp, 8 predicted proteins | sample LakMenEpi22Aug11_FD_29614 | JGI IMG/M metagenome (IMG submission 29614) | reverse complement strand
TGGCCTGTGCTGCCCCGCCGTGCTGGTGGAGGCCTTCAGCGCCAGCGCCTGCGGCGGCAACGGGGCCGCGGTGGTGCTGCTGGAACAGCCGCTGGCGGCGGCGGCGATGCAGGCGATCGCCCGCAGCCTCAACCAGTCGGAAACAGCCTTTCTGCTACGCCACGGCAGTGAGTGGCTGCTGCGCTGGTTCACGCCAACCTGTGAAGTGCCCCTCTGCGGCCACGCCACCCTGGCGGCCACCCTGGCCCTGGGCCACTGGGGCCTGCTCGGGCCAGGGGAAGCCACCAGCCTGCACAGCCGCAGCGGTCCCCTGGCCGTGGAACTCCTGCCAGAACCCGGCACGGCTGCGATCGTGCTGCCCAGTAGCCCTCTGATCCCGTCAACGGCCTCCCCTGAGCTGTTGGCCTACCTGCAGCAGCAGCTGGGAGCAGCTCCCGAGGGCAGTTGGCAGTCGGCCCTGGGCTACCGGGTGGTGCTGCTGCCGCCCCGGGCCCCCCTCGAGGCCGCCCCCCTGCCGGCCCAGAGCCTGCCGGCGGAGGTCTGGCCCGGCCTGGTGCTGATGCAGCGGATCGGGGGCGATGGCACCGCAGTGGAGCGGCGGCCCCTGGTGCTCGCTGAGCCCTGCGATTACCAGCTGCGATTCCTGGCTCCGGGCCTGGGCATCGACGAGGATCCAGTCACCGGCTCGGCCCATGCGCTGGTGGCTCCCTGGTGGCAGGAGCAGCTCGGCCGCTCCAGCGTGCGCGGCTGGCAATGTTCAGACCGTCCGGGGGGGATGGTGTGTGAAGCGGTTTCCTCAGGCATGATCCGCCTGATCGGAGCCGGTCATCTCCTGTGGGACGGAACATTGCAACCTGGCTTCCCCGCGCTCTGCGCCTGGGACGACCTGCTGAGCCCCGGCAGCTGATCCTGGCGATGCCGGTCGCCGGGCTGGCCCTGGGCATGGGTTTTGCCGCCCAGGGCCTACTGCCCCGCCCCCACGCCATCAGCCACAACGCTCTGCTGGACACCTTGCTGGAGGTGCCGGCCGGCAGCGCCATGGACACCGCCATGGCCAGCGAGCAGTTGCGTCAGCTCCAGGCCCAGCGCGGCCAGGCCGTGCCGGAGGCCGCTGCCGCTGCCCCAGCCGGGCAGGCCACCGCCCTCGTGGAGCCGGCGGCGGCCGCACCGGTGGACCTGGAGATCCGGGTGGCCCTGCTCGCCGCCGGCGAGGCCCCCACCCTGTCGGCCAACGGACCCTGGCAACTGGTCAGCCAGCAGGGCGCGGTGCTGCAGCAGGGTGGCGCAGGTGAGCCGGTGCAGCTGCCAGGTCTCTGGGCCGCTGGTCCTGAGGCCTGGCTGCAGACCAGCGGCTCCGCCGTGCTGGTGAACGGCTCCCCCTACAGCGGCCGGTTGCGCCTGATCCGGGAGGGTGCAGGCCTGCGGGTGATCAACCACCTGAGTCTGGAGCGCTACATCACCTCCGTGGTGGGCGCCGAGATGCCCAGCAGCTGGTCGATGGAGGCCCTGCGCGCCCAGGCTGTGGCGGCCCGCTCCTATGCCCTGGCCCATATGGCCCGTCCCGCCAACCCCCACTGGCACCTGGGTGACACCACCCGCTGGCAGGCCTACCGCGGCCAAGCCAGTGTCAACGGGCGGACGGAGGAGGCGGTCGCCAGCACCGCCGGGCTGATCCTCAGCTATCAGGGCGCGATCGTGGAGAGCCTCTACGCGGCCACCACCCAGATCACGATTGAGGCCCATGGCCACCTGGGGGCCAGCATGAGCCAGCACGGGGCCCAGGAGCTTGCCCAGCGGGGTTACACCTACAACCAGATCCTCGGCCATTACTACCAGGGGGCATCCCTGGCCCGTCTGAAGGCCGGTGGGGCGGGCTGAACGCCTCTGGCAGGCAGGACTGCAGCGCTCCGAGCAGGCCCGTGCTGAGCAGGCCCTGGTGCCCCTGGGCACCGATCTCCTCAGCCTGCCGGGGGCCGAACCCTTTGAGGTGCGTCGCCTGCTGGGTGCCACCCCCAAGCATCTGCGGGCCAGCGGTCCCCGGCCCAACCCCTTCCTGCCCTGGGATCCCCGCCTGGAGGTGACCCGGTTGGGAGACACCCATGTGGTACTGCTCAACAAATACCCGGTGCAGCCCGGCCATCTGCTGCTGATCAGCCAACACTGGCAACCCCAGGCCGGCTGGCTGGGGGCTGACGACTGGCGGGCAGTGGCTGAGATGGACAGCGACACCGGCGGTCTCTGGTTCTTCAACAGCTGTGCCGCTGCCGGAGCCAGCCAGCCCCACCGCCACCTGCAGCTGTTGCCCAGACCGGCTGCGTCCAGCAGCTGTCCACTGGCTGCCCTGATCCTTGAGCAGCTGGACCAGCACCGGCCCGCCTGGCCCTGGCAGTACGCCATCAGCCGGCGGGCCCAGCGGGCCGGGGCGCAGGAGGGCAGTTCCGCCGCGCTGGCCCGGGACCTGCAGGGGCTCTACCTCGGCCATGCCCGCCAGCTGGGACTCGGTGATCCCCGCCATGATCCCCAGCCACGTCATCCCTACAACCTGCTGTTCACCGACCAGTGGTTTCTCAGCGTGCGCCGACGAACAGAGCATTGCGCCGGTTTCAGTGTCAATGCCCTGGGGTTCGCCGGCTACCTGCTGGCCACTGAGGCATCCGATCTCCACTGGCTGCAGCAGCAGGGTCCCTGGCGACTGCTGCACGCCGTGGCGGCCCCCTCCACGGACAGCTGAGCTCCAGCCCGTTCCGTGTTTTCACGGTTGTGGAAGGCGGCGGCTCTGGAGCTGTTTGGAAGAGAAGGAGCACGGTTCCGCTCCTTGCCATCCGTTCGCTTCAGTCCAGTCATGTCCAGCTCAGTCCTCACCGCACCGGCCCCCCGGCCCACCAGCCGCCGTCCCCGCCTGCCACGCCCCCTGCAGCAACGCAATGCCCGCATCGAGCAGTACCAGCAGCTGGTGCGGCCGATTGCCCTGCACTACCACCTGCGCTGCTCCGAGCCCCTCGAGGATCTCGTCCAGGTGGGGCTGCTCGGGCTGCTGCGGGCCGCCGAGCTCTACAGCCGCCAGCGGCAGACCCCCTTCGACGCCTTTGCCCGCCCCCATATCCGGGGGGCGATCCTCCACTACCTGCGGGACACCGCACCGGCCGTACGGCTGCCCCGCAGGCTGGAGGAGCAACACCAGCAGCTCGTCCAGCTGCGACGCCGACTGGCCCAGTCGGCGTCGCCCGAACAACTCCGTGAGGCCATGGGCCTGAGCCCCGTGCAGTGGCAGCGGCTGGTGGACAGCAGGCTGCAGCGGCGTCCGCTGAGCCTGGAGCAACTGCTCACACACCCGGACGGGGCGGACAGCTTTGAGCTGGCCGGGGGCAGCGCCTCCCCAACAGCAGCCGAAGGCGCTGGCGAGGTGCAGGATCTGCTCGGCCAGCTGGAGAGCAGCCAGCGGGCCGTGCTGGAGCGGGTGGTGCTGGCCGGCTGGAGCTACCGGCGGACCGGAGAGGCCCTGCAGATCAGTCCGATGACCGTGCAGCGGCGGCTGCACAGCGGCCTGGCCCGCCTGCACCAGTTGCTCAGGCCTGGGGTTCCTGGGCTGCCCGTTGCATCTGCTGCTCCAGGGTGCTGATTGAGGCGTCGAGCGCGGCGAGCTGGCGCTCCGCAGCGTCACGCCAAAAGCGCAGCATCCGCAGGCGACGCTCCTGGTGACGGCGCATGGCCTGGTGGGGATCAGCGTCTGGTCCTGGGCAGCAGCCGAACAGGGGAATCATGGATCTATGCTCCGCAATGTTCTTTTTAGCCAGCCGTTCCCGCGAACGAGAGGTCGGATGGCCTGCAGACAGGCTGCTCCCAGCGCTCCGTCCAGGGTGCGGCTCCCTACAACCCGGTTCGCCCCAATCCACCAGCAGACCGGTCCCCTTCCCCAACCCACCGCAACAGGCCCTAGCCCCCGAGCCGGCTCTCCAGCCGTTCATTGATCAATTCCGTTTGCATTCATCGCGTCCAGTCACTGTGTTTACTGCCCTCGCCGGTGTGGTGGTTGGCCTCGCCGCCGCTCTCCCCGCCCAGCCAGCCCATGCCTACGTTGCCCTGATGGCCGGGCAGCGGGCCAGGCCCCTCGACGGCAGCTTCAATCGCGTACCCGTTCTCCACTCCAACCAGCCGGAGGAGGTGGAGGGGCCTGGCATCCTGATCTCCACCGTACCGGGGTTCAGCTACGCCGCAGAGAACGGGATGGCCCTGGCCAATGCCGAATACACCTTCAACGGTGAATTCGGCCTGCACATGCACCACAAATACTTCCCCTCCTATCGCAGTCAGATCAGAGCCGATCAACGCCGCACGGAACTCACCCTCGGCGTGATTCTGATCAACCCCAGCACCAGACCGGTCACGATTCAGTTCGAGCGGGGCGCCGTGCGCAACAGCTTCGAAGCCCCCTATCTGGCTAACAATCTCATGGGGGTGAAGCCCCTTGGCCCCCGCCCCTGGAACACCGGTCCGGGCGATGCCACTGCCGTGCAGATGCTGCGCAACCAGCTGGATCGCAACCTCACCAATAATCTGGTGCTCCCACCCCGCAGTCGCATGGTGCTGCTGAGCACCCGCCTGCCAGCCCTCGGGATCGCCAATGGGCTGCTGCGCGGCCGCAGCAATGGGCCCTTTCAGATGGCCGTGGTGGCCGGCGGTAACGGCGCCAGTGACGTCGACCTGATCTCCGTGCTTGACAGCCGCCGTCTGGCGCCGGGACGGGTGTATCTCAACCAGATTGCTGATATCCAGAACCGGCGCATCTTCTCCCGCGTGGGGGGGGTGGCCCTGGGCGACAGCTACCAGGCCCAGATCCGCCATGATCTCAGGGCTGAGGGGCCCCTGCATGTGCCGCTCACCAGCACCGTGCGCCATCACTTCGGCACTCGTGACGTGCAGGTGAACCCCTTGGCCGTGCGCATGGCCGATTCATCCCTGGACAACGTGGGCACCTATGGGGTGCGATTCGATGTGGATCTCAACCTCTATGGATCGGGACCCTATGAACTGGTGATGAGCCATCCCACCCCCTCCGGTGGTACCCGTCCGTTCACCGCCTTCCGGGGATCGCTCCAGGTACAGACCAGCGAGGGACTGCAGGAGATGCATCTGGGCATGCGCTCCGGCGAGAGTCATGCCCTCACCACGCTCAACCTGCGCCCAGGCGTGACCAACCCCGTGCGGGTGAGTCTGGTCTATCCCGCCGACGCCACCCCAGGCCACCTGCTCAGCGTGGTGCCCGCCAGCCAGCTGGCCATGGCGCGGCAGCAGCAGCGCATCGCTCCTGCCGCTGCCCCCGCACCGCCGGCCACCGCCGTGCGGACCGCTCCCCGGCCGGTCGGCGCCGCGCCGAATCCCGCAACCAGGACCGGCCCCATATCTCCCAATCCCCTGCTGGGCCCAGCTCCCATCCGTCCACCCGCGGCTTTGCCATCGCGGCGGCCCATCCAGAGTTCGGGTGTGAATGCCCAGCAGCTGGACCGCTACCAGAAGGCGATCGAAGCCCAGCAGGAGATGATGCGCCAGTTGATGGACCGTTGAGCAGCCAGCAGCAGACCTGTGGCCGAGGATGAACTGCAGCAGCGCCGCACGATCAACCTCAAGCTTCCCGCTGAGCTGATCAATCGCCTTGATGCGCTCAAGGGGGAGTTCGGCCTGCGCAGCCGTGGCGCCATCGTGGAGCGGCTTCTCAATGAGCTGTTCAAGCCCGAGGACTCCCCAGACAGCGACAGCCAGTCCGGTTCTGACGATCCTGCGTGCGAGCCGATCCATCCCTCCGGGGCCTTCGACGAGCAGGGCGCCCTGGTGCTCGTGAGCCGGGGCGGCGGTGCCGATTCCCAGCTGGAACTGGCCCTGCGCCGTGACCCGGCTGATGCCCAGGAGAGCGAAGGGGTCCGCCCTGGATCCCGGCCGCGCGGGATCGACCTGCCGGGATTCGTGCGTCGCCAATCGGAACAGGTGCGCCGCAGCCTCCAGCCCAGACCGCGCCCTGCCGGTGAATCCCTCGATCTGCTCCCCCAGATTCCAATCGAGCTGCTGGATCAGGCGCTGGAGCGGGTGAAGGAGCATTGGTTTGAGCTCTATGGCCAGTCGGCCAATGAGGCCGTACTGGAAGCTGCGATGGTGTGGCTTGCCCAGGACATCTGGCCCCAGAGCGACCAGAGCGAGGGGAGGCCCTTCAGCTGGACCCTGGTCACGGAGGTGATGACCGGTCTGGCGCCCTGCTGGCAGCCGGCACCTCCCTGCTTCGAGAGGGTGATGGTGGCAGCCGGTCTGCTGGAAGATCCCTTCAGCGGCTCCACCCTGGTGGTGCGCCTGCCCACCCTGATTCGCCGCTTCGTGCACCGTTTCCGCCGCCGGCGGGGGACCTCCTTCCAGACCCTTGAGCACACGATGACCCTGCATGGGGCCCTGAAGTTGCTCAACCTGCCCACCACACCAGGCCACAGGCTCACCCTGCCCCAGATCCGCGATGCCTATCGGGAGCTGGCCCTNGCCCACCACCCTGATTCGGGCGGCAGCGACGAAGACATGCGCCGACTCAACGAGGCGTACCAGTTGCTCAAGGAGCTATACCGCAGCCCAAACAGCTGACACGTGCATCCCAGATGAGACTATTCACGAGTCTCNTTACGAGTCTCATCAAGGCAATGTAAGAATTCCCATCTGTCTCGCATGAGAGCATTTGCGGGTCTCGTTGAGAGAATAGGCAGAGATAGCTGGACATTGGTTTGGCTCACAGGTCTCGTCAGAGACTCGCAAAAATCATCGATTTTGCTTGTCTGAAGAGGTGATANGTCTTGTCCAGGGAGATCGTCATCACCACCGCGCCACGCAGCACCTAGGCCACGGATTCAACCTGTCCAATGGGCTTGCCCCTCGTTGTCCAGAGTCAAGCGGCAGTGAAGCATGGGTAGTGCTGCCAAACGTTTTCAGCGCCGGAACTCTCTTGCGTATCTGCCTANGACACAGATACGCAGGGCGCCTGGAGCCGCTTCGGCTTGCCAAGCCGCCAGCAAGCTCCAGGGTGGGGGTTCAGGTCAATCAGCAGGTCCAATTCGTCCCATATCAATCTCTTTACGTGTCCCATACATCGTCCAATCTGGGACGACCGCGTCTGCAAAGCAGCTCGATTGGCCCTTCTCAATCGCACTCCTGTCGAGAGTGCGTGATGTCTCGCGATGATCAATCCGAGATGTGCTCGATCTCCGGGTGGATGACGCGGGCGAGCCATGGCCATTCCCAGGATTCAGACGGCAACAAGCGGCGCAGCAAGACAGTGTCTCTCCTATCTCAGGCACGACTTGGACCGGGACCATAGTCGTGTCGCGCATGAGACTTGATACGCATAAGATCTCGACTGCATTGAATCGGTCTCATCACAAGACCCATAACGAGTCCCATCAGGGATGCGCGCGATGAGTTTGTCTGGGCCTGGGCCCATGAAAAAGCCGGTGGCATGCCACCGGCGATGGAGTAATGCCAGCCAAAACCGCAGACCTTGGAGATCGGCTGGCTGATCAGGTGGTGGTCTGCATGCCCTGGATCAGGAAGTCAAAGTAGGGGCCGGCCAAGGCGGCATCGTCGGTGCCCAGCAAGGCAATCGCCGCTTCCTTCATCGTGCGCATCGCCTCAACCATGCCGGGCATCGGCACGCCCAGGCTGTTGTACATCTCTCTGGCACCCTCCAGGCCGATCTTCTGGATCAGTTCGGTGCTGCCGGCGAGCACCCCGTAGGTCACCAGGCGCAGGTACCAGCTGTAGTCGCGCAGGCACTGGGCCCGCTGCTTCTGGCCGTAGGCATTGCCGCCAGGCGCCACGTAGTCAGGCTTGCGGTCGAAGAGCTGCTTGGCTGCCTCGTCGACGATCTTCTTCTCGTTTTCGGTGAGCACCCGCACCACCGACAGCCGCCGTGACCCCCCCGTCAGGAAATCCACCATTGAGCGGAGTTCTCCGCCACTGGGGTAACGGAGCTGATCGTCTGCCTGAAGAATCAGATCCCGAACGACGCTCATCACAGCGACCACACGCGAGTCCATCGTATCGACCTGTTCCCGATTCCCACCCAGGCAGCAGCAAGGTGTAACGGCNCTTTGCACGGCCTAGGGTCAACGGCTGTGCAGCAGCGGGTTGAATGGAGGGNCAGTCAGGGGCCAACGCCGGGCTGCGGGTGGGGCAGCTGCTGGACTGTGTGGTGAGCGGCCTCAGCCATGACGGCCGGGGGGTGGCCCAGCTTGAGGGCAGCGTGGCTTTCGTGAGCGGCGCCCTGCCCGGGGAGCGGGTGCGACTACGCCTGGAACACCGGGCCAGGCGTCACTGGCTGGCAAAGCTGGAGGCGGTGCTGGAACCCTCAGCCCAGCGCTGTCGCCCGGCCTGTGTGCTGGCGGATCGCTGCGGTGGCTGCAGCCTGCAGCACCTGGAGCTGCAGGCCCAGCGCCAGTGGAAACGGCGCCAGGTGGTAGAGGCCCTGCAGCGCATCGCCCATCTGCCGGACGCCGAGCAGCTGGTGGCAACCACCCTCTGTGCAGCAGAAGGCCTGGGCTACCGCAACCGGGCCATCCTGCCCCTGGAGCGGCGGGCCGATGGATCGTTGCGGGCCGGGTANTACCGCAGCGGCAGTCATACGTTG
>B570J29614_1000096_pt1 | contig 8708 bp, 8 predicted proteins | sample LakMenEpi22Aug11_FD_29614 | JGI IMG/M metagenome (IMG submission 29614) | reverse complement strand
CCACTTTTTGCAAGCAGTAACGCATCCACACCAATTTCAAGTGCGCGCTGGGCAGCAACTGTGTCGGTGGTAAAAAATGGCATACCAGCGCCTGCACCAAAAATTACAACTCTTCCCTTTTCTAAATGTCTAATGGCACGACGTGGTACATAAGGCTCAGCTACCTGACCCATTGTGATTGCAGTTTGTACGCGGGTTTCAATTCCCTCTTTTTCTAGAAAATCTTGAAGAGCAAGGCAATTCATTACTGTGCCAAGCATTCCCATGTAATCAGCACGTGCTCTATCCATGCCACGTTGTTGAAGCTCAGCACCTCTAAAGTAATTTCCGCCGCCTACGACGATGGCGATTTCTGTTTTGCCTCTGACAACCTCTGCAATTTGATTTGCTACATCATGGACTACATCAGGATCAACACCGATGCCTTTTTCGCCACCAAAGACCTCACCAGATAATTTAAGGAGCACTCGTTTATAACCCTTACGTGGCATGAGCACTCCTTTAATTAATTTATTATCGTTAGTTTACTGACCTACGCGGAACCTATTGAAGGCTGACACGGCGGTCTTTGCCTCATCCAGAATTTGTTGCACCGTCTTTTTTGCATCCTTTGCAAATGCCTGCTCAAGCAGAGATACCTCTTTCACAAAGCCAGTAACCCGCCCTTCCACAATCTTGGCGATTGAGCCTTCAGGCTTTCCTTCAGCCCGTGCCGCTTCCTCTGCCAATCTGCGCTCTTTAGCAATCTCATCTGCTGGAACTTGATCTCGGCTAACAAAAAGTGGTGCGAAGGCAGCAATATGTTGGGCAATATCCTTGCCAACATTTTCTGCTGCACTCTTTAATTGAACCAATACGCCAACTTGTGGTGGTAGATCAGGTGAAGTTTTGTGTAGGTAAAGTGAGACTGGTGAACCAGTTAAAACAGAGATTCGCTTAATCTCAATCTTCTCCCCCAACATCGCATTACCTTCATCAATTACCTCTTGCACAGTTTTACCTGATGCTAGCTTTGAAGATAAAAACTTATCTAACTCACCAATTTTTGAGGCGGCTAGATGATTTAAAAGCTCATCAGCTAAAACTTGAAACTTATCTCCCTTTGCAACGAAATCAGTCTCGCAATTTAACTCAAGCATTACTCCAAGGTCACCTTCAGCTTTTGCAGTAACCAGCCCATTTGAGGTGGCACGGCCTTCTCGCTTGGTAACACCCTTTTGGCCTTTAACACGGATGATCTCTACCGCTTTTTGGTAATCACCATCTGCTTCATCTAATGCTTTTTTGCAATCAAGCATTCCGGCAGCGGTCTGCTCCCGTAATCTCTTAACATCCTCTGCTGTGTATGCCAACTTATGCACCTTTGTTTTCAGTTGGCTCTTTGATTAGATCTTTTTCCCAATCAGCAAGAGGTTGTTCAGCAGTTTTCTCAGCAGCAGCGGCTGCTTCAGCAGCTGCCTTATCAGCAATCTTTGCCGCATTAGCAGATCTGATTTGAAGACCAGCAACAATTGCATCGGTCATAACTCGAGTTAAAAGCGCGATAGATCTAATTGCATCATCATTGCCAGGAATCTTGAAATCAACCTCATCTGGATCACAGTTTGTATCCAAGATNGCGATAACTGGAATACCAAGTTTCTTCGCCTCAGCAACAGCTAAGTGCTCCTTCTTAGTATCTACAACCCAAATTGCTGNNGGCANCTTGGTCATATTACGAATTCCATCAAGGTTCTTATTTAACTTCTCGCGCTCACGGCGAAGAACAAGTAACTCTTTTTTGGTTAGAAGTTGGTCATTTGCACTCTCCAGCGCCTCTAACTCTTTTAATCTAAGCACGCGCTTATAAACAGTTGGGAAGTTGGTAAGCATTCCGCCTAGCCATCTCTCTGTTACATAAGGCATACCAACTCTGGCAGATTGCTGCTTGATTGGCTCATGTGCTTGCTTTTTGGTGCCAACGAAAAGTACGTGGCCACCCTTTGCAACTGCATCTTTAATAAACTCATAAGCGGCATCAATTAGCGCTAATGATTGTTGGATATCGATGATGTAGATGCCATTGCGCTCAGTGAAGATATAGCGCTTCATCTTTGGATTCCATCGACGAGTCTGATGTCCAAAGTGAACACCGCTGTCGAGAAGCTCTCGCATTGTTACAACTGCCATTTAGGCACACTCCTTTTTTCACTCTTTATTTACCCACGGTAAAGAAAGAGCACTCGGTTTGTGATCTAGCAATTTGCTAAATCCCTAGCATCTTCGAACCGAGTAGTTATCACTAACTACACCGAACAGGTTCTTAAGCTCTTAATTAGTAATCAATTAATCACTTTAAGATGCGTGAAGTCACAAAACTTTTTAAGGTCTTGTGCTGAGGCAAATCCTACCTGAGCTTTTCCCCTTGAAAATCCACAATCTCATCCCCCAGCTATGCGCAAAGGTGGTGGGGTAATCCAAAATCAGGGCATGAGAGCTGCTGTAGTAATTACCGCCCTAGTAGTGGGGATGGTCTTTGGGATCGGCTTTGATGATTATAAAAGTATAAATTGCGAGTTAAGTTTTAGTAGCTACTGCCAAGGCCCATTAGATTCAAAGATTCGCCGCAGCTTTTAACTCATCCGCCAACAGCTTTGCTAGATATGGCTTTATCTGCCACTGCTTTAGTAACTCTTCATATCTTGTAATCTCAATCTGAGAAGGCTTTGCTCCGGTAAAGACTGCTCTAATTAAAATATTACGAGCTGTGTGCTCACCACCAATAAACTCCACAATATCTACCCGATACCCAAGTAGTTTTAAAATTTGAGCTCTAAGTGAATCAGTCATTAGATCAACTAACCGCTCTTTAACCAAACCATACTTAGTCAATAAGCCCCATGGCTCAGGTGAATCTTTAATCTGAGTTTGCAGCTCATGCATGCAACATGGGGCTGCCATTACTACCTTGGCTTTATTTTTAACCGCCCAGAAAAATGCGTCATCTGTTGCAGTATCACAAGCATGAAGTGCGATCGCAATATCTACCTTTTGATCGGGGGTATCAGCTATTTTTGCCGCAATAAATTTGGCATCAACCTTTAACTTAGCTGCCACCTTCTCATTGTGCTCCTTTGAATCTACTCGCTCATCTACTCCTAGGATTGAAACCTTTTGGTACTTATCCTTTAAAAACTCTTGAACGGCAAAGGTTAAGTAGGCATGACCACAACCTAAATCAACTACCGATACCTCATCCTGCTTATTTAACTCTGGATCCAATGTTTGGCTAATTAATCTTAAAAACTCATCCACCTGCTTGTACTTATCCATTTTGCTGGGCTTAATCCGCCCCAAAATGTCAGATAGNTCAAGTGCTTTAAATACCTGATTGTTCTCCGGCAACATTCTCATCTTTTGGCGATCATGGGAAAGATCCCGAGTTAAATTCACCTTACTTATTGCAACTAGCGCCTCATCTTTTTTAGAGATCCTCACCTGATAGGACTCATCTTGAGTATCNACTAATAGATTGGCGTAACCACTTTCAAACAATTGAGTAAAGTTAAAATCAGCTGCCACATTCTTAGTTATATCTTTCTTGCCATCACTTGAGATCACCTGCCACTTAATCTCATCCTTTATCAAAACCTGTCTGATATCAATCCGCTCATACTCAGTTTGCATATTTCGGCGTCGGCCAGAAAGAACCGCCCTTACAAAACTATCTGCTCTTATTCGTTTATCTAATTCAATAAAGGCAGAGGGTAATTCAATCTTCACAAACTACGCCCTTGGGTGTGCTTGCTTGTAAGCAGTTTGTAAACGCTCTGGGGAAACATGGGTGTAGATCTGGGTGGTAGATAAAGATGCATGTCCAAGAATTTCTTGCACAGTTCGCAAATCTGCTCCACCTTCAAGTAAGTGTGTGGCAGCAGAGTGGCGAAGTCCATGTGGTCCCATCTTGGCACCAACTGCCTTCATCGACTCATATACAACCTCGCGCACAGTTCGTTGATCAATTCGCTTGCCACGAGAACCTAAAAACAAAGCATCAGCTGATGAAGTTTTAACAAACTCACCTCTGCCATTTTTTAAGTAATTATCAATCGCACGAAGTGCCGGCAATCCCAATGGCACAACCCGCTGCTTATCCCCTTTACCAATCACATTTAAGGTATTTCTTGATCGATCAACATCGATCAGATTTAATCCACAAAGCTCAGAGACTCGAATTCCAGATCCATACAAAACCTCAACCAATGCTAGATCTCGAAGATTTGTCGCCGTTGGCTCTTCAACTGACTTTACCTCCAAGGATTTTAAAACAGTTGCCGCCTCATCAACATTTAAAATCTCAGGCAATACCCGTTGTGGTTTTGGAATTGCCAGATTTGCTCCCAAATCTGAGGTCAACCAGCCATTAGCTGCTGCCCAATTTGTGAAGGCTCTAATTGAAACAATTCGCCTAGTCAAAGTAGCTCTTGCAACACCTGTGCTTTGCAGATTGGCAAGCCATGATCTGATGTGTTCAATCTCTAATTGATTAAACTCAACAATTCCTAGTCTTTCCATATGTTTAAGAAAAGACTCTAGATCTGTGACATAACCTTTAATTGAGTTATCAGATAAATTTCTAACCAACGCCAAATGCTCTTCATACTGGGTGATCAGGGCGGCGGACATGAATAGCAGATTACTCGGGTTTGCGCCCCTGCCTTAGTAAGCCATAGGTAACCGCGTCATCTAGTGCCATCGCTGAGGCTGCAATCACATTCTCATGCACGCCAATTGTGCTCCACTCGCCATTGCCATCACTGGTCTCAACCAAAACTCTAGTTATCGCACCGGTGCCAAGGCGACCTTCCAAAATACGAACTTTGTAATCAGTTAACTCAAGCTTTGATAACTCTGGGTAAAACTTCTCTAAGCCGCTGCGAAGTGCGTTATCAATTGCATTAACTGGACCATTTCCAACACCAGATGCTGATATTGATTCACCCTTTGCATTTATCTTTACCGTTGCCTTACTAGTTACTTTACCTGAATCATCCTGGTGAACTGTGGTTTGCCAATCTAGGATTGTGAAAAAGCTTGGCCGCTTTCCAAGCACCTCAGTGCGAAGTAGTAATTCAAAGGAAGCATCTGCTGCTTCAAAGGTGAAACCTTTTCCTTCTAAATCTTTAACCTTCTCAACTACTCTGCCAATTAAATCCTTATCCCCACCTAAATCAATTCCTAACTCAACAGATTTCAACTCAATTGAAGCTCTTCCTGCCATCTCAGAGACCAACATNCGCATGTCATTTCCAACAGACTCTGGNGTCTCATGTTGNTACATCATTGGATCAACCTTGATTGCAGATGCATGAAGCCCTGCCTTGTGAGCAAAGGCAGAGGTACCAACATATGGCTGGCGAGCACTTGGCGCTACATTTGTAATCTCAGCTACTGCATGTGAGATACGAAATGCCTCTTGTAATTTGCCAGCAGGTAAAACAGTTTGTTCCTTTTTCAACTCTAAATTTGCAATGATATTTACTAGATCAGCATTTCCAGTTCGCTCACCATAGCCATTTAAGGTTCCCTGCACATGGGTAACTCCGGCAGAGATTGCAGCTAGTGAGTTAGCAACTGCGCACCCTGTGTCATTGTGGCAATGGATACCAAGACGAGCCTTTGAGGCGGTTAATACCTCATGGACAATATTTGATAATTGATCAGGCAGCATTCCGCCATTTGTGTCACAAAGGGCCACAACATCAGCNCCTGCTTCAACTGCAGCTTTAACCACCTCAAGTGCGTAAGCCTTATTTGAAAGATAGCCATCAAAGAAGTGCTCAGCATCTANGAAAACTCTNTGNCCACCTGCNTTTAAAAACTTAATTGAATCGGTAATCATCGCAAGATTTTCATCAAGATGNGTTTTNANTGCTAGATCAACATGNCGATCATGACTCTTTGCAACCAGAGTTACCACCGGTGCTTTTGAATCTTGTANNGCNCGAAGTAGTAGATCATCTGCAGCCTTTACTCCAGGACGTCTGGTCGCACCAAANGCNACAAAGGTTGCATTCTTAAGTTTTAACTCTGTTTGGGCTAATTTAAAAAACTCAGTGTCCTTAGGGTTAGCACCTGGCCAGCCACCTTCAATAAAGCCAACACCTAAATCATCAAGGTGGCGAGCAATAGTTAACTTATCGTGTACCGATAAATTTAAACCCTCTTGCTGGGCGCCATCACGAAGTGTGGTGTCATAGATATGAAATGAATCATTAATTGGCATTAGATAACCCGTTTATTCCAACCATGTTTATCTTCAGCTGTGCCATGCTGAATTGCAAGCAGGGCTGCTCTAATTTGATTTGTGATTGGACCTGGTTGGCCATCACCTGTTTGCCAGGTGCCGTGAATGCTCTTTGCAACACCAACAGCTGAAACTACTGCAGCAGTTCCACAGGCAAATATCTCAGTTATTTCTCCTGATTCAACACCATCTCGCCAATCATCAATTGAGATCATCGCCTCTTCAGTCTTATANCCAAGATCTTTTGCCAAGGTTAATATTGAATCGCGGGTAATTCCTGGAAGTAATGTGCCAGTTANTTTTGGTGTAATTATCTTGGCATCTTTTCCACTTCCCTTAATGAAGTAGAGATTCATGCCGCCCATCTCCTCTACCCACTTGCGCTCAACTGCATCAATGTAGGCAACCTGATCACAACCTTCTTTCGCCGCTTGTTTTTGTGCAAGAAGGGATGCTGCGTAATTTCCACCGCACTTTGCCTCACCTGTGCCACCGAGCGCTGCTCTTACATACTCAGTTGAGATCCATACGGTTACAGCTTTTGCAGAGTTAAAGTAGGCAGCAGCAGGGGTAGCAATCAAAATATATGTTGCATGATTTGATGGCCGCACCCCTAAGCCAACCTCAGTTGCGATCATAAATGGGCGGATATATAAAGATTCACCTATCTTTTTTGGCACCCAACCAGCATCTGCCTTTACTAACTCCTCAACAGTTTTAACAAAGAAATCAATTGGCATTTCAGGCAGTGCAATTCGAGCAGCAGATTTTGCAAAACGTTTTGCATTTGCATCTGGTCTAAATAGGGAAACTCCACCATCTGGTTGTGAGTAAGCCTTCATACCTTCAAAGATCTCTTGGCCATAATGAAAAACCATTGCTGCCGGGTCTAATGTAATTGGGCCATATGGTTGTAATTTGGCATCTGCCCAACCTGTTGCCTCACTCCACTGCGCAATCACCATATTGTCGGTGTAGTACTTACCAAAACCAGGCTCATCAACTCGCTTTGCTCGCTCAGAGGCAGGAACTGGATTTGAATTTGGATTACTAATTACCTTCATGAGACTCCCTTCACTAATGCATCTCCAATTTCAGAGGTTGATCTCTTTTTATCCCCACGTGCTGCTAAATCTTTCGCTACCGCACTTTCCACATCAGCTGCAGCTTGTGTTTGCCCTAGGTGATTTAACATCATGGCAATAGATAAAACAGTTGCAGTTGGATCGGCTAAATTTTTGCCAGCAATATCTGGGGCTGAGCCATGGACTGGTTCAAACATCGATGGAAAAGCACCTGTTGGATTGATATTTCCACTTGCAGCAAGGCCAATACCACCACAGATTGCAGCTGCGATATCGGTAATGATGTCGCCAAATAGGTTATCGGTAACAACTACATCAAATCGCTCTGGGTTGGTGACAAAAAACATCGAAGCAGCATCAACATGTAGGTAATCAGTGGTTACATCTGGGAAATCCTTAGCAACCTCATTAAATACCCGAGTCCATAATCCACCAGCTCTAGTCAACACATTATTTTTATGGACTAGGGTCAGTTTTTTACGAGGTCGAATCATGGCTCGGTTAAAAGCATCTCTTATTACTCGCTCAACACCTTTATAGGTGTTAATTGATTCTTCAATCGCTAACTCTTTATTTGTTCCTTCATCTTTGATCGATCCTGCGCCAACATATAAACCTTCAGTGCCTTCGCGCACTACAACAAAATCAATTCCCTTGTTATTGGTGATTGGTGAGGTAACTCCTGGAAATAGCTTTGCTGGACGTAAATTTATGTAATGCTCAAAGGCAAATCTAAGTTTAAGTAACAATCCTCGCTCTAATACCCCACTTGGCACAGTTGGATCTCCAACTGCGCCCAATAGAATCACATCAGCTTTTGCAAGCTCTGCCATAACTGAATCAGGCAATGTTTCTTTAGTCTTATGCCAGTAAGCAGCGCCTAACTCATAATTAGTTTTCTTAAACTCTAAATCATATTTTTTAGCAATCGCATCCAATACCCGCAAGCCTTGAGTTACTACCTCAGGACCTATGCCATCTCCTGGAATTGTGGCTAAGTTAAAAGTTTTCATTCATTGACCAGGCTTACAAATCGAACCAGTGCTGCCCCAGTTTCTTTAGTGATTACATCAATTGTTTCTTTAGGAATAACAGAGTCAACTGTTAAAGCCATTAAAGCTTGACCGCCCTCTTGGGTACGACCTACTTGCATATCTGCAATATTGATCTGTAACTTGCCAAGTGCATTTCCAACAACTCCAACTACGCCAGGTCGATCAACGTAACGAAGGAAGAGCAGATTATTTGTTGGTTTTAAATCTAAATCTAATTTATCTATTGCCACAATCTTTTGGGTCTGTTTATTCCCATCAATGTTCCGCTTACAAAAACCTGTG
>B570J29614_1000092_pt1 | contig 8890 bp, 12 predicted proteins | sample LakMenEpi22Aug11_FD_29614 | JGI IMG/M metagenome (IMG submission 29614) | reverse complement strand
CCGGAATGACAGCCCGTCATTCCACCCTGTTCACCCTCTGACTAGGGCATTCGGGCCTCGGGTTTTACACCACGCAAAGGGACGCGGCCCTCGGACACACTTTGCCGGTGAGGGGACCCCATTCGGCGACGCGATAACTACTTTATACATCCATCCATCGATCGATCGATTCCATCAGACCCCCTGATGGTTGGACTGGCCGGGATGGAGATGAGTCATCTCCCAAGGCAAAGATGAAGAGCTGTTACAGTTTGCAGCGGAACGGCATTTGGCTTATGCCGCATGAGTATATAGGGTTTCGTTTAATTGGCTGTAAAATGTTTAAAAAAGTATCTGTTGCTACTATAGCAGGAATTGCTTTCTGGATGAGCCCCCTCCCTGCAGAAGCAATTGCTATACAAAGTTTCAGCAGAAACTTTGAGCCTTTTCTTCCTCAGACTTTTCAACCCACTGACTCCTTCCGGCTTGTGTTCAGTGAAGCCAATGCAATACGCCCGCACCGTTTGCTAAGAATCAAATATATCATAAATCTTTTTGGACTGCCGGGCAACCCGCACATATTTATAGATATACCATTCTTCTTTGATTTTTTAAACGCAGATTCTTCCTCTAATACGACAAGCCCTACGCTTGATTCCAATGGTGCCCCCGTATTACCGCCTGATCCAGTAAATCTTACCTTGAGTGGAGCTTCTGCGCTAGCAACCACAAATAGCTTCATTCCCTTTGCTAACGGAATTGTTGATTCTAATAATTTTGCGTCAGCTGATTTAACCTTTGATGTTGACACCGATGGGTTGCTTCCAGGTGATGGCTTTACTGTTTCTCTAGAACAGAACAATACAAGCATAGGTTCTTTCGACATACAACCTAGTCATGTACCTGGCCCCCTTCCACTGCTAGGCCTTGGTGCATTCTTCGGCTACAGCCGTAAAATTCGGAAGCGGCTAAACATCAGCAAGTCTCCAAAGTTGATTAGCTCCATCAATTAATCACTTGCTCAAGGCGGCTCTCTTCTTCACCTAGCCTTCACGGGAGAGCTTCTTGAGCGCCAAGTAAGGTCATATCTGGTTACAGCAGTTGGCACCATGGCTATGTAGTTAAAGGCTTGCTAAATGTTACAGCAAGTTCATTAGATCAGAATAAGTTGGGGTTTAAGCTTTGATTGGCGAAATACTTTAGACCACGATCATTAGCATTGCCTCCTATCTGAAAATAAGACAAGCGTGAAGAATGGCAACAGCCATGGCTATAGGATCTATTAATTTTATTGTCATTTGCCTAGATTGCCGTAATGGCCTTGATAGCTGGAAGATGCTTGGCGCACATGCTCTTTAGCAGAGAAGCGACCGTTTCTGGAATTACTAAGTGAGATTCTATGCGGAGTACCGGAATTTAACAGTCAGGATGCCTTGGAAGCAGCAGGCCCAAGTGACGATTAGTTTGTGTTGATCCTGTGAAGCGAAGAGATCTGCTTGGTTACCTCAGCAGTTGGCGCAGTGAACAGTTGCGGGAGGGCAACCATTCATGGTGGTGGAGTTCATCACAGAATCTTGGTTGATCCATTCTGCGCCATAATTAAATCAAGACTTTAATTGTGCGAAAAGCATGAAAGTATTTTAGTCAGCTTCCTGCATGACAAGCTTAGTGACTACTTCATCTCGCGACAGATCGCATAAGTTGACTACATGGACTGGACACTTCGAACAAGCCCTTCGAGTGGACAGGCCGCCACCAGCTCTCAGCTCCGCCACCCCAAGCTCCTTGCCTGCCACTCAAGGGCAGCGTTATGCGAATGATCTACGGTGTACATGATGGATGACAAACTGCTTATCGCATTGGTTGCAGCAGGATCCGCATTTCTTGGATCCGTAATTCCTACATTGTTCAATTTCTTGAACAACAAAGAGCAGCGCCAATTTGAAATCAAGAAACTCCTCCTTGAAAAACAAAAAGCCGCATACTTCGAGCTACTTAGTGCTCTGCAGGCAATTATCAACGAACAGACCAGCGAGGATCGCTTTCGCGCTTTGCAAGTTGCGGGCAATCAAGTTGCAATCTACGGTGACAAAAATGCTTCTCAAGAATATCTGAGCTATTACTATGCGATGGTTTCGCAAGGTCAAGGTATGAGACCGCCTCTAACATCCGACGACCATAAAAAGCATCAGACCAATATAATGAACGCTATGCGCAAGGGAATGGGATTAGATGCAATCGAATCTTTCGAGATCATTGGGTTTCATCCGCCTTCGTCGCATAACAATGCGTTCAAATCGGACGCCGTAAAACCCGGCGCCGGTTAACGCATGCGTTATGCGGACGTTGATGCAGTTCAAACATGGCGATATCGTGAGTTTGATCCAATGTCCTTGTGACCTAATGCCTGGGCCTACTGAGTCTGTGTATCACTAACATTAGACTCTATAGTTCTTAGTCCTGAAAAGGGGCGAATACCTGTTATTCCTTTTGAAAGCATGGATAAAGGTCAACCAAAACAAGAAGGTCTAGCCAAGGCAGGCATCTTTACTTTGGCAAATGGATCCACAGTTAAAGGCGAACTAAGCCTGAAGGGAGCATCCTCGGCACTTGCTCTTTATTCAGATGAGTTTTTTGACCCTCATGACAGCAAAGATATTACCGGTAGGCTTTTTGATGGAACTCATATATCACTAATTAATTGCGTCACCATGTCAGGCACTGGGTCTACTGACACGGGACAGATGATCTATCATACTGCAAGCATCTTCCCTCACTATGTGGTGATCGGAAATAGATTTATTTCCTCAGCCGGGCAGCCGGTACATTCAGTATACTTTACGATTGATGATGCGCCGGCTGTTTTCTACGACTTCAATGCGTTCGGGATGACTTTGCACAACACGAAGGATCTCATGGCGCGGATTGTTGGCACGAAGGACCTGAATAGGGAGATCCCTATTGGCGAACATCCGAAAATCTTCTATTATACTGGCAATGATGAGATCATCTCCGTAGATACTGTTATTGGCCGCATCTCTGTGGCGCATCGAATTTCATATTCTTTCCCCGGTCCTGAGGGAATTCATGTCAATAATCGAATAGAGATCAGTATTGAGCCTCCATCGGCACTCTCCTTTGCTGAGGCAATGACTAACTTGTGTGATCTTCTATCCTTCTTGAGCATTGTCGCGGGCAGACCTCAAAACATACTCAACATTAAGATCTTGCCTGTGCCGGTAGCAGGAAGAAGCCATCCACTCGACCTATACTGGAGCATGCCACCATGTCGCAAGAATGATATTGCCGAACGAAAGCCGCATCAACTAGATATTCTTTTGAGTGCGATAAGAGAGCCAGAAGAGTTTAAGGCTGTACTGAAGGCATGGATAGAGCGTCATACGACTTGGCGCAGTGCAAGGGCGCGCTTTGACACTTCTTTCTCATATCAGAATCGATATGAAGTTAATCGGCTTGTTGGTGCGGCTAACATGTTTGACATACTGCCTTCGTCAGCATTTCAACGAGCAAAGGGGGTCACTCCAGAGCTTGAAGAAGCGAGGAGCACAGCGCGTAGGCAATTTCGCTTGCTCCCCCAAAGCCCTGAGCGAGACAGCATACTCAGTGCACTTGGGAGAATTGGAAAACCATCGCTAAAACACAAGATAAGAGAGAGAGCTGAACTGATTTACAGGAGTGTAGGTTGGCGTTTTCCAGAGCTTGTTCTAGTTGTAGATCATGCTGTCAACTGTAGAAACTATTATGTCCATGGCACCTCTTCTGGAGTAGACTACGATGCCAATGGATTTCTGGTTAATTTCTTCGTGGATACGCTGGAGTTTGTTTTTGCAGCCTCTGATCTTGTCGAATCAGGCTGGTCCATTCAGGAGTGGGCTGATCGCGGATCTGTCATGTCTCATCCTTTTGGAAGGTATCGAGTTGCCTATCAGCAAAATCTAGACATCCTAAAACAGGTTCTTTCTCAGTCGAATGAGGAGTCCTGAATATATTGTCTTACTTGGGCCGCTAGCCCACAAAGTATGAACGGCGCATAACATCAAGATTCAGCGGACAGGACATAAGATGCTGGATGAGCGAAGAAACCCTTCCTTCCCGCCGCTGATCTTGAGCGTTAGTCGCACCCAAAAGCCAGGACGCCCTTGCCTCTGCGTAGCCTAGGGGCTACAGTGCTTGGATGGAGGTCTTTGCTGCCGATGATTACCAGTCCTGGATTAATGGCCTTAAAGACAGAGCGGGGCGATCTCGTGTCCTTATGCGTGTTGATCGCCTCATCCATGGAAATCCTGGTCTTCACCGCAACCTCACAGAGGGGTTGTCAGAATTGAAAATTGATGTGGGCCCTGGCTACAGAGTCTATTACAGTTTTCGAGGAGAGCAGCTTCTTCTACTGCTCGGAGGCGGCACCAAGGCTACTCAGAATAAGGACATTGAAAAGGCCCTGGAACTCAACCGTTTATTCAAGGACTTCTCCCAATGACGCAAACACAGTCACGTGCGGATTCTAAACCCGTGAAGCTGGCTCCTTATGACGTGGCGGATCATCTTCGCTCGCGTGAAGAGATGGCTGCATATCTTGACGCATGGTTTGAGGAATTCCCGGATGATGTGTCTGGAATAGCGCGAGCAGTTGGGGATATTGCGCGAGCCAAAGGTATGACACAGGTCGCGAAGGATGCTGGCTTGAGCCGAGAGAGCTTATATCGCGCTTTGAGCCAAGAGGGCAATCCGAGCCTTTCCACAATTCTGAAAGTACTTGCGGCTGTGGGTCTTAAACTGTCTGTGAGTGTGGCCACAAGGGTCGACTAACAAGCCCTTCGAGATGGACAGGCCACCGACCACCCTTTGCTGCGCCTCCCCAAGCTCCCAGGGCCGACTGAAAGTCTGTCACGGGTCGGCTGGTGCGGCCATGCTGGTGCCGGTTTTGTCGGGACTGCTCTCGTCCTTTGGCCGACCCCGCTGCCACTGCTGATCTGATCGCCTTCTTGCAGGCGTTGCCGGAAGGCCGCAAGCGCCGAGGCGTCCGCTACCCGCAGTGGTTGCTGCTGCTGATGGCGATCCTGGGCATCCTGTCTGGCTGCCGCAGCGCCCGGGATCTGGAGCGTTTTGCCAAGCGTCATCACCGGGCCTTCGCCGCCGCCCTGGATCTGGAGCTACCCAAGGCACCCTGCGACTCCACCTTCCTCTATCTGTTTGAGCGGGTGGAGCTCGAGGCGCTCTTCGGGTTGCTCAGGGAGTGGATGATCGCCCAGATCGCTGATCAGGACAAGGATTTTGATCAGTTGATCTGTGATGGCAAAACCTTGCGCGGCTCTGCCGCGCAGCCCGATGGCGCCGATGGCGCAACGCGGTTTGTCACCCAGGTCACGCTCTACGCCCGCGAGCTGGGGGTGGCGATTGCCCAGACCTCGTTCGACACCGGTGAATCCCACGAGCGCGCGGCCCTGAAAGCTTTGTTGAGCACCCTGGAGCTTGAGGGTGTGCTGATCCAGGCGGATGCGCTGCACACCTCGCCAGCGTTTTTCAGCTCGCCGCCGAGCAGGGCGCCGACCTGTTCCTGACGGTGAAAAACAACCAGCGCAGGTTGTATCGGCAGATCGCCTCCCAGTTCCGTGGCCACCGGCACTTCCCTGTTGAGATCAGCGATTTCGAGGCCAGCCATGGGCGCCAGGTGCGCTGGACGCTGCGTGCCCGCAATGCCACAGGCGCCATCCGTGAGCGCTGGGCTGGCGCCAGCTGGATCATTGAGCTTGTGAGCACTGGCCGGCGTGATGGCAAGCCGTTTCACCACGTGCACTTCTTTATCACCACCCTGCGCACCAGCCCAAAAGCGCTGCTGCGGCTTGTTCGACAGCGCTGGGCAATTGAAAACCAGTGGCACTGGCCCCGCGACACTCAGCTCGGTGAGGACGCTCACCATTACGCCCAACGCAACGGCGTGCAGGTGTTGGCACTCCTGCGGACGTTGGCACTGAACCTGCTGCGCTGCAACGGTTTCCGGTCGATCCGTGCTGGCCTAATGGCGGTGGCGCATGACATCAGCCGAATGCTCGGCTGGGTCGGAATCAGAGCCGCAGAGACGGGATAATGAGACTTTCAGTCAGCCCTGCCCAAGCTCCTTGCCTGCCACTCAAGGGCAGCGTTAGAAGGATCAAAGGGAAGCCCGAAGCGCCGCCGCCTTGACGCTTTGACGTCAGGGCGCTAATGTGTGGGGATGGATGAAACGAAACGGGCCACCATCTACTTCGACGCGGAAGTTCATCGTGCACTGCGCTTGAGAGCCGCTGCATGTAACCGATCAATATCTGACATGGTGAATGAAGCAGTGCGCATGACATTAGCTGAAGATGCTGATGATTTGAGAGACGTCGATCAGAGGCAAGGTGAGCAAAGCACTGGCTTCGAAGAGTTCGTCACAAGCCTAAGAAATAGTGGCCGTCTATAGTCTCTCGATTAAGCCATCAGCTGCTAAAGAAATTCAGTCGATATCAGACAAAGCAACGCTGATGCGACTGATTGAAAAGGTCAAATCACTGGGAACTCAGCCGCGCCCATTAGGGTCTGAAAAGCTCGCGGGCAGACCCAACCTTTACCGTGTCCGTCAAGGCAACTATCGGGTCATTTACTCCGTCGATGATGAGTCGCGAGTTGTCGACGTTGTTAAGGTTGGCCATCGAAGAGATGTCTACCGGTGATCGGACCTTCTAACATCCAGATTCAGAAGACGGGAGCAGAGGTTATGGTCATTCCTGGAAACTCGGCCCGCTTCTGATTTGGAGCGTTCGGAGGTCCCCTCTCATGTAGTCTCAGTCTTGAACCTTGGATGTCCCAATTGTTTCATCATCCAGACTTGGCCTAAACTGACAACACAAGAAGCCTCTATCCATGTCATCGCAAGTTGACACGACCCTAAAGGGTTACGTGGCCTCCAAGCAGCCACACCATAGATTGCTTAGTCTAGTAGGTAATATTTTACAGTGGGTAGGGGCCATCTACGTGGTGACCACCTATGGGTGGGGGACTCCTGATCCCCTATGTATTGATTGCGCTGGTGTTCACATACTTTATCGGGATCCCACCACTTGTTAACTCTCTTAGATGCGTCGAGAGCTATAAAGATAGGCAGGGGACCCTTGTTGCGACACTCTTGTTTCAGGGAACATTTGCTGCCGTGATGATTCTGCTGTTAACATGGCTAAGAATTGGAAACACGACTCCCCTATTCTTATTGCTTGGCGTGATTCGGGCTCTTTCTATGCCTAGACAGCAGCTCATGCAAGAAAGGATTGAAGTTAGATCAAATCAAGGCATTAGAGACGGAGCGCAGATCATGTACTTTCGCTCAATACCAGAAAGGCGACTTGGCGCTCCGAACTGGAACAAGCCATGGACTCCACCAGATGGATTTCCTCGCGCAAGGTTCTTCAGGAAGCTAAAAGAAGTGCACCCAGGCCTGGATGATCTTGACGCAGCATACTTAATTGAAGATGCTATATGCTCTTTTGATGATTTGCCTGCAAAGGAGCCAATGAGATCTCAGTCTCTTATCCAAAGAGTAGATAGTGAAATCAAGCTGTATTGCAGCTGGAGTACGACACGTGTGGCAGCTTGGGCGCGGAATCCTGGCCGAACTACTGGCAGGAATGCAATATAAAATGACAAGTGGCTTCTTAAGCGAATATTGGATGAGCAGAAATAGCTTGAACGGCTCTGTTGCTCCTCATTGTCTTCATTCTTGAGGTCGAGCCACCTCGCATTTGCATTTTGCGCGATACTTGTTTGGGGCACTCCGAACATCATCATTCACCCGACCCGTCTCAAAAATTGGTACAGCTCCGATGGATTCCTCGGGCGGGTGATGATGAGCGTTAGCTTCATAGCGCAGCAACAATTCTTGTCCACCCGCTTCCTCGTGCCCATCCCACTACAGAGTCGGCTGTATGACTGGAGCTCTCTCGCCGCGATTGACCTTTTAGGTGATTTGGATTAAGCTGGTTTGATGGATCAGTTTATGAACATCGTTACATTTGGGGCATCTGGTCGAGTTGAATCGGCCAAGAAGGAACTTGAGCGAAGATATGCAGTTTATCAAATAGAGTTCACTGCACTTGAGCGCCGCAGGGAGCAAGTCGCTGTACAACTTGAAGACCTAGTCACTGCAAAACAACAAGCCTATCGAAGTTTAAGGCGTGTTCGCCAAGTCACCAAGTCCTTATCCCCTCGTGAGAGGTTTGAGGTGGATGGCTTTTATTGGACAGATTCGGCGCCTGACATCGTTAACCCCGGGCGGGAAGGACAGAGTTTGGTCTCAGTGTAGACCTCATGGGGAGTTTTGCCTCCCAATGCGCTGTGCGGTCTTACATGGCCGTACCTCCAGAAGAAGCGGGCCAGACTGATCTCCGCTCCCAACCATCGCTGTAGGCACGCAGATAGACCTCCTCATACTTGACAGTGCGCCACAGCCTCTCCACCAGGATGTTGTCAAAGCACCGCCCCTTCCCTGACCAGCTGATCTTGATATCCTCTGCCTTGAGTCGTTGAACGAAGGCCGATGAGGTGAATTGACAGCCCTGATCGGAATGGAAGATCTGGGGCGTGCGGCCACTGGCCAGGGACATCTCCAGGGCCTCCATGCAGAATTCCATGTCAAGGCTGTTCGATAGCTTCCAACTGAGCACATGCCTGGAGAAGAGATCCACGATCGCCACCAGGTACAGAAACCCTTTCTGGAGCGGGATGTAGGTGATATCTGTCGCCCAGACCTGACCTGGAGTTGTGACGGCTCTGACATCAGCCAGGCAGGCAAAGCGCTCTGATGGTTCGCCAGGCACCGTGGTGCGAGGCTTCTGGTAGATCGCCCGTAATCCCATGCGCCGCATGAGGTTTCGGACAC
>B570J29614_1000087_pt1 | contig 9015 bp, 7 predicted proteins | sample LakMenEpi22Aug11_FD_29614 | JGI IMG/M metagenome (IMG submission 29614) | reverse complement strand
CAATAAAATTGCGTTCACTGGTTCAACAGAGGTTGGTAAAGCAATTGCAAGATCAATCGCCGCAACCAATAAAAGTGCCACTCTTGAGTTAGGTGGTAAGGCCGCAAACATAGTTTTTGAAGATGCTGCTCTTGATGAAGCTGTTGAGGGAATAGTAAATGGAATTTTCTTTAATCAAGGTCATGTCTGCTGTGCTGGCTCTAGGTTATTGCTCCAAGAGAATATTGCTGATGAAGTAGTAGAGAAATTGAAAAAAAGAATGAGTTTGATTCGGGTCGGTGACCCTATGGATAAAAATACTGACCTTGGAGCAATCAACTCTGCTGAACAATTAAAGCGAATAAAAGAAATAAGTAACACAGGTGATGCAGAAGGTGCTCAGCGGTGGTCTGCTGAATGTAAATTACCTACTAAAGGCTTTTGGATGGCCCCAACGATTTTTACTGGAGTTTCACAATCTCATCGAATCGCAAGAGAAGAGATTTTTGGTCCTGTCTTGTCAGTTTTAACTTTTAGAACGCCGGCTGAGGCGATAGAAAAGGCCAACAATACAATGTATGGGTTATCTGCTGGAATTTGGAGCGATAAAGGATCAAAGATTCTTTGGGCTGCCCAGAAATTAAAGGCTGGTGTTATTTGGAGTAATACATTTAATAAATTTGATCCTGCTAGCCCATTTGGTGGTTATAAGGAATCTGGCTGGGGGCGTGAAGGTGGACGCCATGGACTAGCAGGGTATTTGACCTCCGAATCAAAGGTTAAAAAATGAGCCGGATAGATGTGAATAAGACATATAAGTTATTTATAGGTGGTGCATTTCCTCGAAGTGAATCAGGCAGAGTTTATGAAGTAAAAGGTGCTGATAAAAAATTCCTAGCAAATCCTGCAATGGCTTCTCGAAAAGATTTAAGAGAAAGTGTTGTAGCAGCTAAAAATTCATATCTTGGATGGTCTAATGCCACAGCATTTAATAGAGGCCAGATTTTGTATCGCATCGCTGAAATTATGCAGGGCAGAAGTGAACAATTTGTTTCTGAAATATGCGCCCTTGAAGGTTTAAGTAGCAAAGCAGCCGCCGCTCAGGTTGAAGAAGCAATCGATACCTGGGTTTGGTACTCAGGATGGTGTGACAAACTTTCATCAGTAACTGGGTCTTTAAATCAGGTCTCTGGCCCTTTTTATAACTTTACAACTCCTGAATCACTTGGTGTCATTGCAGTATTTGCTGAAAATAAGCCTTCATTACTTGGCGCAGTTAGAACTTTAGCTCCGATTATTGCTGGCGGTAACACTGCAATTTTAATTGCAAGCGAAAATTATCCCCTGCCAGCAATTACTTTAGGAGAGGTACTTTCTACGAGTGACTTACCTGCAGGAGTGGTAAATATCTTGACTGGAAAAATATCAGAACTGTCACCGTGGGTTGGCTCGCATATGGAGATTGACGGTATTGATGCTGCAGGGCTATCCAAAAAACAAGAAGAAGAATTAAAATTACTAGGCGCAGAAAATCTGAAAAGAATTCATAGATTTACGCCTAATAACCACCCTGAAAGAATTTTAAGCTTTATGGAGCAAAAAACTGTTTGGCATCCAATAGGAATATAGCTACTCGGCAGATATTTTAGAGTATGCCGGTTTTACAGTTTTCTCAATAATTTCAAGCTTATCTTCGTGGTCAATAAATGAGCTCTCTAAAGCATTAACTGTGACTGTTTGTAGATCTGCAAAATTCCAACCAAAAGATTTTACACATTCTTGCATCTCATGACTCATAGATGTATTACTCATTAATCGATTATCAGTATTTAACGTAACATGAAACTTTAACTTGGCTAGCTTTCCAATTGGATGATCTGAGTAAATTTTTGCGATACCTGTTTGAAGATTGGAGGTTGGGCAAAGCTCAAGTGCAATTCTTCGGTCGCGAATATAGCTAGATAGAAGTCCTAANTTTGGTTCTTTTGATGAGAAATCAATATCTTCCACGATTCTTACCCCATGGCCAATTCTTTCAGCACCGCAAATCTGAACTGCCTGCCAAATAGATGGTAATCCAAACGCTTCGCCAGCATGAATGGTGAAATGTGCATTTTCCTTTTTTAAGAACTCGAACTCTTGAAGCTGATTTGTCGGTGGAAAACCATCTTCTGGCCCCGCGATATCAAATCCAACAACACCCTGCCCTCGATACTTAACTACGGCTTTAGCTGCTTCCATTGATCTATTACTTTGACGCATTCCACAAAGTAAAGATTCAACTCTAATCTTATTTCCTTCTCTTTGTGCCTCAGACATTCCTTGCTTGAAACCCTCAAGCGTAGCCTCAACCACTTGATCTGAAGTTAAACCTTGTTCAGTTAGTAACTCAGGTGCTCCTCTAACTTCAGCGTAGACAACACCATCTCTTGCTAAATCAATAACAGATTCTCGTGCAACTTGAATAATTCCTTCTCTTGTTTGCATAACTGCAATTGTGTGCGCAAAGGTTTCAAGATATCTAACGAGNGAACCGGAGTTACAAGAATCTTCAAACCACTTTGCTAATTCAATTGGATCATTGGTAGGCAGTTTTTTATANCCAATACGATCAGCAATTTCAATTAAAGTTTGTGGCCTTAAACCGCCATCTAAATGATCGTGCAGTAATGCCTTTGGTAATCTCTTGATTTGATCCTGTGATGGCGTGTTTAAAAGTGACACTTAACCCTCAATTCTTTCAATAATAAGTGGTAGGCGATTAATCTTTTGATTTTCTAAACCAATTGTAAACGCTTCAGATAAAGCCTCATTAGCTCGATCAAACCTTGAAGTTTCATCTGAATGTAGAGTCAAAATACTTTGGCCTTCCTTAACTAAATCCCCTGGCTTTGCATGTATTTCAATTCCAGCACCAAGTTGAAGTGTATCTCCTTGTTTTTGTCTGCCAGCACCCAGCCGCCAAGCACTAACTCCGACTTTAAGAGCATCTAATGTTAAAAGTTTTCCAGAAGTTGCAGCCTTAACTTCAAATTTTTCTCTAGCTATAGGAAGTGGAGCACTTAGATCTCCACCTTGCGCTTTAATCATTCTGCGCCATACATCCATAGCTGCGCCATTTTTTAAAGCTGTAGCTGGGTCAACTTTAGGCTTAACTTTGGCAGCATCTAACATCTCATTTGCCAAAATTAAAGTTAACTCAACAACATCACTTGGCCCACCTCCAGAAAGGACCTCTATAGTTTCTCGAATTTCAAGCGAGTTACCCACTGTTAGCCCTAGCGGTACATCCATTGCTGTAACTAAAGCCCTGGTTTCAACTCCTGCACGTTTGCCTAAATCCACCATTGTCCTAGCTAACAGCCCTGCATCTTTTGGATCGCTCATAAACGCACCTGAGCCAGTTTTAACATCCAAAATCAGAGCTTGGGTACCTTCAGCGATTTTTTTACTCATAATCGATGAGGCAATAAGTGGAATAGCTTGCACAGTACCGGTGACATCACGAAGTGCATAAAGTTTTTTATCAGCTGGAGCTAAGCCACTTCCTGCAGCACAAATTACTGCGCCACATTCTTGTATTACTTTTAACATTTCCTGATTAGAAATACTTGCTTTCCAACCCTTAATTGATTCTAATTTATCAAGTGTGCCACCAGTATGACCAAGCCCCCGACCTGAAAGTTGTGGTACCGCAGCTCCACAAGCTGCGACTAAAGGTGCTAGTGGTAAAGTGATTTTGTCACCAACTCCACCCGTTGAGTGCTTATCTACTGTTGGTCTATCCAACATTGACCAATTCATCTTTTCACCGCTTGCGATCATCGCATCAGTCCATCTAAAAATTTCACGGTTGTTCATACCGTTTAATAAAATTGCCATCAATAATGCTGACATTTGTTCATCAGCGATTATTCCTTTGGTATAAGCCTCTATTGTCCAATCAATTTGGTCATCACTTAATTCTTGCTTATCTCTTTTTGCTGAAATAATTTCTACGGCCGTAAATTTTGTGCTCATCTATTTAAGATCCTCAGGGCCAAATGCCCAAGGTAGTAAGGTAGAGAACGGCTTTGGACCATCTGGAGTCATAAATAACATTTCATTGCCACCATGCTCAAACAAAAGTTGCCTACATCTTCCGCAGGGAGATAAGTAATCTCCATTTTTATCAACACAAACTGTTGCAATTAATCTTCCACCACCTGATGCCGTAAGACTTGAAATTAATCCACACTCTGCACATAAACCAACACCATAACTTGCATTCTCGCTATTACAACCAACGACTATTCGTCCATCATCAACTAATGCAGCCACCCCAACTTTAAAATTAGAATATGGTGCATATGCATTTTTCATTACCTCTTTAGCGGCGCTATGGAGTTTTTCCCAATCAATATTCATGGGGTAATTGTCCTATGAATATTGATTATTTTGTACCGCGAAGATATGGGATTCCATCAGCTGCTGGCGCACGAACCCGACCTATTAGTCCTGAGACTGCGATTATTGTTGCAATATATGGGATCATCAACATAAATTCTGATGGAATTGGTACTCCAGCAATAGATAAATTACTTTGTAAGCTATTGGTAAAGCCAAAGAATAATGCTGCTATTAAGGCTCCCTTAGGACTCCACTTTCCAAATATTAAACATGCAAGTGCAATAAAGCCTGCGCCTGCGGTCATGGACTGTGAGAAAACACCAACTGCGCCTATTGTGAAAACAGCACCACCGACTCCCGCTACTGCTCCTGCGATAAGCACATTTCGAAACCTTAATTTATTAACATCGATTCCTACGCTATCGGCCGCAATTGGTAGTTCACCAACAGCACGAGTTCTTAGGCCCCATTTTGATTTGAAAAGAGCTATTTGAATGACTGTAACTATTAGGTACATTAAATAGACGATGATAGTTTGGTTAAACAAAATCGGACCAATTATAGGAATTTTCGATAGAACCGGAATTGGAATTGCTGAGAAACTTCCAGCAGCATTCCAAGTACTTTCATAAGGCACAAGCAATACAGTATAAAAAAAGTTTGTTAATCCTAGGACCAATACATTAATGACAAACCCTAAAATCACCTGATCTACTTGGAATCTAATAGAGAAGTAAGCCAGAATCCAAGATACTAATGCTCCTGCTATCGGCGCAGAGATTAATCCCCAAATCAAATTTTGGGAAAGGCTAGCAACTACAGCAGAAACAAAGGCAGCAAAAAGCAACTGACCTTCAATTGCAATATTTATGACACCAGATTTCTCACAAAGTAGTCCGGCCATTGAACCAAAGATAAGTGGAACAGCCAATAAAACTGCTGCCTGAAGTAAGCCTGTCAGAGGTATAAATTTTCCAGCAGCTGCCCAGCTCAAAAATGCCATTATGGAACCAAAACCAAAAATCAAACTTCCTAAAGTTATTTTCTTATTGTTTTTAAATTGGATAAAGGAAATGATCACACCGATTAAGGCGAATATAAGAAAAATCATAACCCCAGATTTAGAGCCGACTTTCCACTCACTAATCAACTTCCACTCATCACCTAAATAGAAACTGTATACAACTGGCTCTACTCTGGATGAAGTCACATAAAAAATCAAGGTAAATATAACTAGCAGTATCGCCATAGTTANGACGCCACTTTGTCTTCGCTTCTGTAATGCATTCAATTGTGACATTAGCCGTTCCAACCTTTTGCTGCCATTGATTTAGACTCTACGCTCTTCTTTAATCTAAACACCATCTTCAATAATGCAGGTGCAGCAATAAATAAGACGATTAAAGCTTGAATTACTTGAATAATTTCAGAAGGGGTTCCCGTATTTGAAAGCAATGTTCGACCTCCTGTTTGTAATGCACCAAACAAAAGAGCTCCAAATAAAGTTCCAATTGGTGTTGCCTGCCCCAGTAGCGCCACAGTAATTGCATCAAAACCAATACTGCCTGCAACACCGGCAGTTAAGGCGTACTCAGTTCCAATTAAATGTACTGCACCACCAAGCCCAGCTAAACCTCCACAAATAAACATAGTTATAGTTGTTACTAACGGCACTGAAATTCCTGCTGTCTTTGCAGCACTTGCATTAGCACCAACTGCACGGAATTTAAATCCAAGTGTGCTCCTATTTAGCAGCCACCACACAAAATAAGTCACTACTAACGCTATAAATATTCCTAAGTGTAAACGCAAATCTGCGCCAAGTAATTTTGGTAAGCGCGCACTTGGATTGACATCTGGGGCAATGGGATCAAACCGCTCTGGCCGTAAAAACACTGAAGTTTTGAGTAGCCAAAGAATAAATAAGGCCGCTACATAGTTGAGCATGATTGTAACGATTACTTCATGAGCGCCAGTTTTTGCCTTTAGTAAACCTACGATTCCACCAAAAATTCCACCACACAATATTCCAGCTAATAAGACTAGTGGAACATGAATTAATGGTGACATTTCAAAATTAAATCCGACATATGAAGCTCCAATGGCTCCAAATATAAATTGACCCTGTGCTCCAATATTAAATAACCCTGCTCGAAATGCTAATGCAACAGCTAATCCTGCAAAAATTAATGGAATTGAGGTGACAATAGTTTCGGATAATGGATAAAAGCCTCGGATCACTCCAGATTCTCTTGCTAAGTTCACATCATAAATAGAGCCTTGAAAAATCGCTAAGTAGGAATTACCAATTCTAGCTCCGGCGGATGTTAAAAATTTTCCAGGAGAATTAAGTTGAGCCATAATAATTGGATCAGAAATAACAATTATTATGCCNCCTATAAANAATGCAAAAATAAATGATAGTGCTGGTAGTAATGTCACTCTTCNAAGACTAAATAAAAATTGTTTCATTACTTTATACCAGCCATCATTAGTCCCAGTTTCTCTCTAGAAACATCCGGTCCTACTTCACCTACAATTTCTCCCTTGTATATAACCGCTATACGATCTGCTAATTCGAGTACTTCATCAAGCTCACTACTAATTAAAAGAATTGCTCGGTTAGCACTACGTTCGGCTAGTAACTTCTCATAAACAAACTCAATTGAACCGACATCTAATCCTCGTGTAGGNTGAGATGCAACTACAAGCTTAACCTCTCTAGATAACTCTCGAGCTAGAACAACTTTTTGCTTATTGCCACCTGACAGTGATGATGCGGTATCAAAGATACTCTGAGTTCTAATATCAAACTCTTTTACCAACTTAGCAGAATTTTCATTTATATAATCTGAATTTAACCGACCTTTTTTAGCTACTGGAGATATGTCATGTATATCTAAAATCAAATTCTCCACAATACTAAAACTACTAATTAAGCCATCTAACTCTCTAGATTCAGGAATGTAGGCGATACCTTCTCGCAAAGAATCTTGCACCGTAATTCCTAAAATTTCCTTCTGGTCTAGCTTTATTGAGCCTGATACGTGATCTTCTAAATTTACTATTGCTCGAGCTAATTCTGATTGACCATTTCCTTGCACGCCTGCAATAGCCAGAATTTCTCCTGCTCTTACCTGCAATGAGAGAGAGTCAATAATTTTCCTGCCAAGAGAATTCGAAACACTTAATTTATTTATATCTAAAATTATTTTGCCGGGCTTAACCTCGGTCTTGTTTGGGGCTAGGTCCACCTGTCTGCCCACCATCATGCTCGCTAGCTCCTCCTGAGAAGTATTAGAAGCTACGGTATTAACGACTTTCCCAAGTCTAATAATCGTAATTTTATCGGCTACTTCTTGAACTTCACGCAGCTTATGGGTAATAAATATTATAGAAGTTCCTTTATTTTTTAATGTCCGCATTATGCTTAATAACTCATCAGTTTCTTGAGGAGTGAGCACTGCCGTTGGCTCATCTAAAATTAAAACTTTTGCATCATAAATTAGCGCCTTAATAATCTCTACACGCTGTTGAACTCCAACAGGCAAATCTTCTATTAATGCATCCGGATCTATATCAAATTTGAATTCTTCAGCTAATAATTTTATTTTCTGCTTGACCTCATCTAAAGATAAAAATCCGCCTTTAGATTGCTCACGCCCTAAGGCAATATTTTCCGCAACGGTGAATACCGGGATAAGCATAAAATGCTGATGGACCATTCCAATGCCATATTTGAGAGCATCTGCGGGCTCATTAATTATTACTTCTTTATCGTCGACAAATATTTTTCCAGAGTCAGCATTTACTAAACCATAAACTATATTCATTAAGGTTGACTTGCCGGCACCATTTTCGCCAAGAATTGCATGGATTTCACCACGTGCAACTTTTAAGTCGATAGCGTCATTAGCAACTAAGGCACCAAACTTCTTTGTAATGCCCTTTAATTCAATCGACATATTTCCTCTGGCCTTTTTTAAATTAAAAACTGGGTAGGTTAATTTCTAACCTACCCAGTAATTTATTAATTTATTACTCGATTGGATCTAGCGCAAGAATTCTTCCTGCTGCAATATCCTTAGATAGCTGATTGATTTCAGCTTTAAGATTTGCTGGGATTTTGTTGTTCCAGGCTGGAGTTAGTGCAATGGATACGCCTTTGTTAGCCATTGTTCCAACATACGCTTTGCTTGTGAACTTACCATCATGAGCTTCCTTGATAGTAGCAAATACACCCTCTGCTAATCCCTTAACAACTGATACTGGAGTTACATTTGCATATTGCTTGCCAGTATTCATAACTTTTGCATCTACCCAAATAACACTTGATTTCTTAGTTTTTTGGCTATTTGCAGCTGTTGTTGCTTGCATTCCACCGGCAACTGGGAAGATGAAATCTGCACCCTGTTGCTCTAATGAGATTGAAGTCTGTAGGGCTTTAGTAGTGTCATCAAACCCACCTAGGAAAGTTCCAGTCTTAGTCTCTGTATTCCAACCCAATACCTGAACATTCTTGTTCTTGATTAGATTGTAGTGAGCTACACCATTTGCATAGCCTTCCATAAATATTGTAACTGTAGGAATTTGCAATCCGCCGTAAGTTCCCACTTTACCGGTCTTGCTCATGGCTGCTGCCATGTA
>B570J29614_1000086_pt1 | contig 9053 bp, 9 predicted proteins | sample LakMenEpi22Aug11_FD_29614 | JGI IMG/M metagenome (IMG submission 29614) | reverse complement strand
GGAATTAATATGGATATTGATCACATCAGCTTTAACAATCTAAATAAGTTTGATGGAAGAAGAAACAGACATCTTCGACTAACAGAAATAGGGCAGATAGCGGGGAGAGCCGGTAGATATATGAATGATGGAACTTTTGGTATTACAGGGAAATGTGATGAATTAAGTCCTGAGCAAATAGACAAATTAGAAAATCATAAGTTTGATAGCGTCATAAATATTTATTGGAGAAATTCTAATTTAGATTTTTCAAACATAGAAAGTTTATTGAATAGCCTTGATCAGAAACCTTATGATTATAGTCTTTTAAGAAACAAAGATCTATTAGATGAAAACGTATTAAAAACTTTAATAGTAAAAAATAATCAAATTAAAACTGATTATAAAAACAACAATCTGTCTACTTTATGGGAGTGTTGTCAGATACCAGATTTTACAAAAAGTTCCTATAATGAGCACATTGATATTGTTAGAAAAGTCTTTGAATTTTTAGTTTCTGATAAGGGAAAAATACCTAATGAATGGATGCGCGCACAATTAAATGGTCTAGATAATGAATCTGGAAATATTGACACGATTGCAAACAGAATCTCACATGTAAGAACTTGGGCTTATGTTTCTTATAAAAAAAATTGGGTTGAAAATAGTGACTATTGGATAGCCAAAACAAAAGATATTGAGGATAAACTTTCTGCAAAATTACATGAAGAACTATCAAAAAGTTTTATTGATAGAAGAATAAGCATTCTCTCTAAACACCTAAAACAAGATGCAAAATTAGAAACTAAAATCTCAGAAAAAGATGAGGTAATTATTGATAAACAATTTATTGGTACCATTAAAGGTTTGAAACTTAATTTAGATTTTTCAAGCACAGCTCTACAAACAGATATCAAATCTATTAAAAAGGCTGCTCGTCAGGGGGTTGTGGAAGAATTAAAAAAAAGAATTAATAATATTGTTAAAGAAAATATTGAATCTGCAGCACTTCAATTAAAAGAAGATTTTAAAATATTCTGGAAAGAAAATCCTATAGCGACAATTATTCCTGGAAAAGATTATTTGAATCCCAAAATAAAGCTATTAATTGACGACTCTTTAGATGTGGATGAGCAAAGTGAATTAAAAAATTATTTAGAAAAGTGGATTGATAAAGAAAAAAATCTTCACCTTAACGATCTAATAAAAACTTCAAAAATTAATTTAGAAAACAGCTATGCTCGAGCTTTATGTTTTAGATTGTTTGAAAACCATGGAGTATTAAAAAGATTAGATGCCGAAGATTTACTGAAGAACCTGGATAAAGATCAAAGAGCTAATATTAAAAAAATTGGAATTAAAATTGGAAGATACCACATCTATCAACCTCTTATGATCAAGCCAAAAGCTGTAANCTTAAAAATAATTCTNTGGAATTGTTTTAATAATAAAACTCAAAGAGAGAAGTGTCCTACTTTTGGATTGAATTTTTTAAAAAATTTTGAAACAAAAAATAAAGAATTTTTATTAATATGTGGATTTGAAACTTTTGAAAATTATATTGTCAGAGTTGATATATTAGAAAAACTTTTTATAAAAATCTTAAGTTCAACAAATAATAATCAATTCACTATATCTTCTGAAATGCTTAATCTTCTAGGGTGTGGAAAGGAAGATTTTGAAAAATTATTAAAATTAATGAGCTATAAAAAAATAGATAAAGACAAGGATATATTTAGTTATGATTTCAAACGTAAAGATAAGAAAAAGATTAAAAAAGATAATGTTAAAAAAAATATAAATAACCCCTTTGCTTCTCTTAAGAATTTATCTTTAAACAATTAAATAATGCTATGTATTTTTAAAGATAATAATAATATTATTAAAAATAANTTATTCTNATAAAATAATAAATGACATACGTAGTGAATGACAATTGTGTTAAATGCAAACTAACTGATTGCGTTGAAGTCTGTCCTGTAGATTGTTTTTACGAGGGCGAAAATATGTTGGTTATTAATCCAGATGAATGCATTGATTGTGGTGTTTGCGAACCAGAATGTCCTATCAACGCTATCGAACCAGACACAAATAAAAATACTGAAAAGTTAGTAATATTAAATAAAGAGATGTCTGCAAAATGGCCTAATATTAATAAAAAAAAAGATCCNCTGCCTGATGCAGATAAATTTAAAAATATACCTAACAAACTTGAAAAGTACTTTAGCGATAAACCTGGCNCAGGTAATAAATAATCTTGTAAGCTTGTATTAACTATTCGGATGCTATATTAAGCGCCATGGAATTTCTAAAAAAAATCATGAAGAATAAAAAATCCCAGGATAAGAAAAAAGAATCAAATATTAAAAAAAACAAAAAAATTAAATTAGAAAAAAAACCATTAAAAAAAGAAATTCCTAAAAAAGAAATTCAAAAAAAAGAAAAGCCTCCTATAGAAATTAAACCTAAAGGAAAACGTGGAAGACCTAAAAATCCAGAAAATAAAAAAATTGCACAACAGACGACATCTGAACAAAAACCCTTAACGGCCTCTCAAAATGCTGCTGCTGAAATTATAATTACAAAAGTTGCAAAACAAGAATCAGATAAAAAAATTTATAAAGTTAAAGATCATGTTATTTATCCAAAACATGGTGTTGGTCAAATTGTTGCTATTGAGAGTAGCGTGATTGCTGACATTGAAATGACTTATTATAAAATTCAGGTAACCAAAGATAAATTAATTTTAACAATTCCTGTTAATCAACAGGGAAACTTAAGACCTATATCAAGCGTNAACCAAATTAATAAAGCGATATCAATCTTAAAAGGNAAACCAAAAATTAGAAGAACTATGTGGAGCAGAAGAGCTCAGGAATATGATCAAAAAATAAATTCTGGTGAAATTTATCAAATTGCAGAGGTGGTAAGAGATTTAAATAAAAATAGTGAAATTCCAGTTGATCAATCTTATAGCGAAAGACAATTATTCGAAAAAGCCTANGATCGTTTATTAGGAGAGGTNGCTATTGGAATGCANCTNACTAATGAGGATGCTAAAAAGAAATTAGATAAAGCTCTTGGTAAGAAAGAAACTGTAACTGCAGAGCCTATATAAAAAAAACGCCCTTCAAAAAATTTGAAGAGCGTTTTTCTTGAAAACTCAAAAAACTATCTTCTTCTTTTTTTTGCTTTCTTAGCTGGCTTTCTTCTTTTAGAAGATTTTCTCTTCTTAGAAGTTTTTTTAGCTGCTTTTCTTTTTTTAGCCATTTTTTTCTCCCGTTACGTTAATGATCACTTAAATAATTTAAGTGATTCGCATTAAGAAATACTTAAAAACATATCGCTTACTAAGTCAAATTGTTATTTTTGTACAAAATTTTTTAAAAATGAATTAATTTTTTTTGATTCAAATTTTATTGTTTTACAATCGTTTTTTAATATTTTTTTTACGCTTAATATTGTTTACATTTCATTTAAGTGCACTCGTAGCTCAGCTGGATAGAGTACAAGTTTCCTAAACTTGGTGTCAGAAGTTCGAATCTTCTCGAGTGCACCAAATTAAAAATAAAGTTTTTCTAATTGATCTCCATAAACTTTTTTTACTTGATGTCTTCGTGTTTTCATNGTNGGNGTAAGCATTTCATTCTCAATAGTAAATGGNTCATCAATAATTATAAATTTCTTAATTTTTTCAATAATGCTCAGTTCATTGTTAACTTTATCAATAATAAATTGTATTTTATTTTTTCTATCTTCTAAATCTTTTGCAACAACTATTAGAGCTACTAAAAAATTCTTTTTATCTCCATAAATNTAGCTTTGAATAATTTCTGGATAATTTGCTAATAAATTTTCTATTTTNCTAGGGGCAATATTATCTCCCCCAGCATTTACAATAATATCTTTTTTTCTATCAGTAATTTTTAAATATCCTTCATGGTCAATTTCTCCTATGTCTCCAGTATATAACCAATTATCTCTTAAAATTTTTTCTGTCTCACTCTTATTATTCCAATACCCAAGCATTACATTTTCCCCCTTAACTAAAATCTCTCCATCTGGGGCTATATTGACCTCTACATCTTTAAAAATTTTTCCAACTGTGTCTATTTTAATTTTATCAATTGAATTACAGCTAACAACAGGCGAGGCCTCTGTTAGTCCATAACCTTGTAATGTTGGTAGACCTAAAGAATTTAAAAAAACCCCAACATTATAATCCAAAGGTCCTCCGCCAGAGATAAACGCTTTTATTTTTCCTCCAAATTGGTTCTTAATTTTTTTTCTAACAATTATATCTAGTATAAAATTAATAAATTTTTCAAAAAAACTCATTTTTTTAAATAATATTTTTTTCTCACCTAATTCTAATGTTTTGTTAAAAATCATTTTTTTGAAACTACTCTGATTTTGTAAATTGATTTTAATTTTATTAACAAGATTTGTATAAAACCTCGGCACTGCAGTCATAATAGTTGGTCTTGCAATTTTTAAATTGGCTAATAATTTATCTAAACTTTCTGAGTAAAATATTTTTGCTCCTAGGCTTAATTGAACAAATTGAACTGTATGTTCGTAAGAATGAGATAGCGGTAACCAAGTGACAAAAGTATTTTGTTCTTCTTTAATAAAATATAAAAATTCTAAAGCACCTTCGCAATTTTTTAGTATGCCGCCATGTGATAACACGACTCCCTTGGGTGTTCCTTGTGTACCAGAGGTATAAATAATGCAAGCAGGATCTTTTCTTATTAAACTTTTATTAATCTTTTTAAAAAATATTTTTGTTTCTTCAATATCAATTTTTTTTTCTATAATAGTTGAAAAATTAATAACATTGTCTGCAACAACTTCGTTGGTTTCATTTAAGAGAACAATAAAATTAAAATTATAATTAATTTTTCTTGCAGCCAATAAAATATTCTTTAACAGTTGAGCGCTTGAGACAATTAATCCTGAAGGCTTGCAGTCATTTATTGTAAATGCAAAATCATTTACTGTGTATGTTGTGTAATTTGGAACCGTAATGGCTGAGTTTAATAATATTGCAAGATCTGCAATTAACCATTCAGGTCTATTTTCTGAAACTAATAATACTCTATCTCCTTTGATAATTTTTTTTTCATTTAAAAATTTTGCAAGCTTTAAAACATTATTATTTGTATCAGCCCAAGTATATGTCTGAAATTTTTTTAAGTTTAAATTATTAAAGAACAAATGATCTTCATTTTGATATTTTTCAAATTGTAAAAAAAATATTTCATTTAAACTGTTATAAGATGAAATTTGCATAACTATTATTTTACTTTTTTAATCTATTTATTCTACAATTGTTATTTTAGGTGCTAATAATAAAATTAAATATATAAGCATTTTTTAAAATGAGATCTCTATATAATAAAATTTTATCTATCTGCTCAAAAAAACAATCTGAAAAATTTTTATATTTTATAAGTTTTATTGAGAGTAGCGTTTTTCCAATTCCAATTGTTTTTTTAATGATCCCTGTCCAATTAGTAAAAAGGCATAGAGCAATGGCTATTGGTTTTTTTGTAACTGTATTTTCGGTACTTGGTGGAGCCCTAGGATATTATTTGGGATATTTTTTTTATGACACAATTGGAGCAAGGGTCATAAGTTTATATGGATATCAAGAATCTTTTATTACATTCACAAATTCAATCACAAAAGAAATGGAGTTTTGGATCGTATTTTTTTATGCATTTACTCCTCTTCCTTACAAACTTTTAACTATTGGTAGTGGATTTGTTCAGTTTAATTTTTGGATATTTATTGTTGGCAGCTTCATATCAAGAGCAATTCGTTTTTTAGCAATAAGCTTTTTGATATGGAAATACGGAGAAGGTATAAAAAATTTTATAGAAAAATATTTAAATATCTTATCGATAGTAAGTGTAATCTTATTATTAATAATATTTTTTATAGTAAAATATTTTTTTTAATTGGTGCGGAAGGAGGGATTTGAACCCTCACACTCTTGCGAGCAATAGATTTTGAGTCTATCATGTCTACCGTTCCATCACTTCCGCAAATATTATTTTATTTCTTATTAATAAAACTAATTTTTATTAAAATCGCAAGAAGCAACCAGATAATAAAAGATTCTCCATGATTGATCCTATAGGATGCTCCAAAAAGCTTAGCGATAGCAACTACCAAATAAAAAACTACTGGCGAAATCACTAAAGATATTGCAAATTGTTTAATATCAAATTTTAATTTCATTTTTTAATTATATAAATTCAAATATACATGACAAGTTAATGTTAAAAAATTTATTAAACAAACTTATAAAACTAGCAGGGCACAAATTAGCAAAGTATGTCCTAGCTGTTTGGTGTTTTTTTGAGAACATATTCTTTCCTTTTCCTTCAGATGCAATTGTAATTCCAATGTCAATTTCCAAACCAAAGAGATGGTTTGAAACTTTCNCNATTGCAACTACAGCTGCGTTTGCAGGTGCTCTTGTTGCGTATGCTATAGGAAATTTTATGTTTCATAAATTGGGCGTACACATATTTGAACTTTCTGGTGTAGACGATCCAAAAAAATTCTTAGCTATTTTTTACAAAAAAAGCACAATGATAACTTTTGCTTTCATATTATTTATCTCTGGATTTACACCTCTTCCATTTAACTTACTTGCAATTGCTAGTGGTTTTGTTCATTTTAATTTTCCTTTATTTGCTGCTACAGCTTTATTTACGAGGGGAGCTAGATATTTCTTATTAGCTTATTTATTTTCAAAATATGGGGCTAAGATTCAAAAACAGATTGATCAAAAGTTTTCAACTTTTGTAATTTGGGTGGTTGGAAGCTTTGCTATTGTAATTGCAGGAATGTATTTGTTTTATGTCAAATTTCCACAGTATTTTATTGCTTGAAAAATAAAATTTATAAATTTTTTATATATATTTTTGCAATCAATTTTTTAATTATTTCGTCAGCATTATTTATTGAATATATTTTAAAAGTTAAACCTTGTGCTCTTTGTATTTATCAGCGTTACCCCTATTATTTAATTTTACTACTCTCTGCCTTATTTTTTTTAAAAAATAATTGGAAAAACCAATTAATGATTTTAATAATTGTAACATCTGTAGGAAGTTTTTTTATTGCTACATACCACGTTGGAATTGAATATGGATTAATTAACGAGCTATCTAGCTGCAAAACAGAAATTAGCAAAAATATGTCTAAAGATATTCTTTTAAAAGAACTGCAAAGTAAATTAGCTCCATCGTGCAAAGAAGTGGACTTTAAATTATTTGGTTTATCTTTAGCTTCAATTAATATGATTATGTCTTTAATTCTTACAATTTTATATTATAAAATATTCTCATGGACAAAAAAAACGAGCAAATAGCTGAAATGATCAGAGTCAATCACGCTGGCGAACGTGGTGCAATAAAAATATATGAGGGACAATTAAGAGCTCTTCAACTTTTTAATAAAGATCCAGAATTACAAAATACTATTAAGGAAATGCGTGATCACGAATTAGAACATTTAGAATTTTTTGAAAACCAAATTATTGAGAGAAAAGTTAGACCTACAGCTTTGCTTCCTTTATGGGATGTCCTTGGTACAGCTCTNGGTTTTGGTACAGCATTACTTGGAAAAAAAGCTACTGCTTTATGCACTTCTGCTGTTGAAGAAGTTATNGGTGGTCATTATGGAGAACAGATAGATATTTTATCTAAAGAATATAAAGAAGAAAAAGAACTAAAAAAAAAATTTATTAAATTTAGAGAAGAAGAACTTGAGCATAAAAATACTGCTGAAAGTTTAGGTGCTAATAATGATGGTTTATATTCTATTTTAGATGCAGTAATAAAAAATAGTTCTAAATTAGCTATAGCTATTTCAAAAAAATATTAACTTTCAAGCTTAACGTCCCAATATAAATAATCTAACCAGCTCTGATGTAAAAAATTTGGAGGAAAAAATTTTCCATTATCATGCAATTCTTCTACTGTCGGTCTAGTTGGTTTTGTTTTTGGGATCATTCCACTAACATGAGGAAGTTTACCACCCTTTTTTACGTTACACGTACAACAAGCAGAAACCACATTCTCCCAACAAGTAATTCCTCCTCTGGATCTTGGTATTACGTGATCAAAGGTTAAATTTTTATTATCTCCACAATACTGACAAGAAAATCTATCTCTTAAAAAAACATTAAATCTTGTAAAATTTGGAAACTCTGAAGGTTTTATATATTTCTTTAATGAAATTACGCTTGGTAATTTCATAGAAAAAGAAGGACTCCTAATTTCGCGATCATATTCTGAAACTATTGTCACTCTATCTAAAAAAACATCACGAACAGCATCTTGCCAACACCATAATGATAAAGGGTAATAACTTAGCGGCCTATAATCTGCGTTTAATACAAGAGCTGGGCACTTATCCAAGGGTACTGAATTAGATTCTGTAATAATCATTTAATACATTAATTGATATATCAATTTTATTTATAATCAAAATATTTATTTTTTATTACTGTTAATAAATTCTAGACCTAAACTTAATCCTTCTACTGGAATAGAATGGCCACAACCTTTAAAAATTTTAGTTTTTAAATCAAATTTATTTTGTAATAAAAAATTTTTTGCCTCCATCATTTCTTCTAACGGAACAATACTATCATCATCTCCGTGCATTAAAAAAATCGAAGGTTTTGATTTAATATTCTGTTCTAAAGAAATAGGATCATAAATTTTTCCAGAATAACCAACTACACCTGCAACCTTATTAGAATTCGTTAATGCATAGTGTAAGGACATCATCGTACCTTGGCTAAACCCTACTAGAAATAACTTTGAATAATCTAAATTTAATTCTTTGAGTTTTGCATTAATAAATTCGGTTAATTTTAGTATTGAATTTTGTAATTCTAAATTAATTTTTTTAACGTCATGACTCATAAGATCAAACCATTCAAATCCTCCAGGGTTTACTGAGCAAATATTTGGTGCATTAGGTGAGGTAAAATAAAAATCTGGTAAAAATCTTTGCCAATAATTTCCAATATTAATTAAATCTTT
>B570J29614_1000082_pt1 | contig 9194 bp, 9 predicted proteins | sample LakMenEpi22Aug11_FD_29614 | JGI IMG/M metagenome (IMG submission 29614) | reverse complement strand
GGTCGGCCCCGAAGGCATAGGTGAGCAGGCTGGCCTGGCAGCCGTTGGCCGGTTCGATCAGCTGCGGGTCGGGGGCGCTGCTGGCCATCATCTCGCCCCCGTCCTGGCTGATGCTCACCACCCGCTGGCCGTCGCTGCGGCTGTTCAGCATCAGGCTGCCATCGCCCAGTTCGGCCACCGTGCACTCGCTGGAGGGGCGGTAACCGGCGATCGCACCCACCCGCCAGCTCTGGCCGCCGTCGTCGGAGAGCAGCAGGTGGGAGGCACTGCCGGTGCCCGGAACGCTGTGGCGCGCCGGCACCACGATCCGGCCTGCGGCCGGCGCCAGTCGCTTCACAATCCCATGGCCCGGGCCGATTCCATACCACGGCTTCCATCCCGGCAGCCGCACCTGCTCGGTGATGTCGCGCGAGCGGGCCCAGCTAAGCCCGTCGTCATCGGAGTGGGTGACCCGCAGGAAGCGCTTGCCCCGGTCGGCTTCCCGTTGCACCGAGGCATTCCACAGCCAGAGCAGCAGAATCCGCCCGCCCGGCAGCACCACCGGCAGGGGGATCTTGCAGGGGTTGGGCCCGTCGTTGGCAAGCACCTGCAGGGGCCCCCAGCTGCGGCCGCCGTCGCTGGAGCGGCGCAGCACCACGTCGATGTTGCCCTCGTCGCGGCAGTTGTCCACCCGCCCGCCGCAGAAGGCCAGCACCGTGCCCCGCTCACTCACCGCCAGCCCCGGCGTGCGGTAGCAGCTGTAGCCACCCTCCCCAGACTCGAACGGCAGGCTGATCAACCGACCATTCATGCCGCTGGGGCTGCTCTGTGCAAGCTGTTCGCCGGCCAGCAGGGCGGCAATGCCAGCTCCGCCCATGCCGCAGAGCACCTGGCGACGAGACACGCGGTTCACAGTCTTCTCGGCAGGAGAGATCACGCTAGGTTGCAAGGGTGATGAACACGGTCGCCGAAGCCATGGCTCAAGGGTTGCCCCCCCAGCAGTCGGCACCCATTGTTGAATTGCATAACGCCTCTAAAGATGTGGTGGAAGGCGCCAACCAAACCTATCCAGCTTTTCGCAATTTGTCGCTCCAGATCTTCCCTGGTGATCGGCTGGCCATTTTCGCAGTGAATGGACCTGAATCCAGAGCCTTGGTAGGTTGTTTGAGTGGGGTTGAATCGCTCGACTCCGGCAGGCTCGTGCAGGAAGGGTCAGTGTCCTGGCCCCTGGGAACCAATGAAGCTTTTTCGAACAAGCTAAGCGGCTATGTGAATGCAAAGTTTGCCGCTGAAGTTTACAGTCTGCCTGGTGAGATAGATTCAAATCTGCGTCTGATCCGGGAGCTCTCCGGGCTGACAGATCAACTCTTCCACAAACCCCTGTCTGATCTGCCGACAGCCATGAAGGATGCATTGAAGCTGGCAGTATCAATGGTTTTCGATTTCGATGTCCTTGCCGTGAGTCGGCTCAAGGGTTGGGACCATCGCAGCATTGACCCACAGGCTGTGCGTATTCGAAAGTGCTTTGAACAGCGCATTCACGGGCGCACGTTGGTGATGAGTGCCAATGGGCAAAATATGCTTGCACTGGATTACTGCGATGAAGGGCTTGCCCTTGTCAATGGTAAACTTGCCTATCGTGGCGACCCTGAAGTTTGTCTTCAGTTGGTCAAGGAAGAGTCCAAGCGTCTGAAAGCAGAACGCCGAGAACGCTTGCGTCGTCGTCTCGCCACAATTATCGCTGCGCGCGATGATTCATCGGATGATGACGAGGATGATGATTTTGAGGCTCAGTCACTTGGAACTGAAAGGCATTGATGATGAAGATGGATCAAGGTCGATTGTTTGTTATCCATGCAGGCACCCATAAAACGGCAAGCTCTTATATTCAGAGCCGCATGGCCAAAAACCGCGATCATCTTGAGCGGGCCGGTGTCCTGCTCCGCTATCCAGGGGCTTCCGGGCGCAAGCACAAACCCCTCTCCCGGGCTCTGCAGAAGGGCAATTGGCCTGTCTGGCGCCGCTACCTGAGGGCTTTACCAAAGTCATCACCACTGGTTCTGATCAGTGGTGAGCAGTTCACACAGCCTTTGGCTTGTCCTGATCGTTGCAGTACTCTCACTGATTTGCTGGCAACCGAAGGCTTCAGGTTGCAGGTCGTTTTTTTCTTGCGTGACCAGGCTGATTATATCAATGCTCGCTTTGTGCATTCAACTCGCAGGCTTTATCATCATCAGTCTTTTGCTGAGTACGTTTCGCTTCAGCTCTCGCAGGAACGGAAGCACATCTACGATTACAATGCTTTGTTTTCTGCATTAATAGACAACAGGGATGTGGCGTCAACATTTTTTCCCTATGGCAGTCAATTTGGAGATCCGTTCGAACGTCTTATGGAGCTATTGGATCGATCTGCCCCCCCATCGGGATGGCGCCCTGCAGATCCGAACAAAGGGAATGTTCAGCCTGGCTGTCGGGGCGTTTGGTTGGCGCAGCAAATCGGCAAGCGGCTTGAGCAACTGGGAGTCTCAGGTCGATCGCTGCGCAATACCGGTGGCGTTGTCCGCCGTATTGCCCAAGAGGAGGGCTGGCAAGCTGATCGATATTGTGGATTTGATGATCAATCAGCAGCTCATGTTTTCGAGTCTTTTGCTGATTCCAATGCAGCGTTTGCTGAACGAGCCTGGAACTGTTCCTGGAGAGATCGAATGCCTGCGGTTGCCATGCGTCGGCTCGAGTACCAGCCCCCTTCCAATGGATTGGAAAGGCAACGGTTGGAAGCCTTGGTTGATCGTGCACTCTTTGATCTCGCCCGTCACAGCCGTCCTTTAGCCCGAGTGTTGGCGTCGTCCAAGTCCCAACTGGCTAGCTCCAGGTCGGTCCCATCGAGGCATCGATAATGTCCCGTTTTTCCCCTGCCCGCCTGGTGGCGCAAGTGCTCTTGCAGTTTCGCCTTGTTGAAGCTGTAGCACGGCGGGAAATGCAGATTCGTGCTGCCAAGGGATCATTTGGGGTGCTTGGTGTTTTTATTGAACCACTTGCCCTGATCGCCACCTTTCTAGCCCTACGCATCTTCTTGCGTGGGAGCGGTGAAGGAACTTATATGAATGTGGTGCTCTGGCTCGCCATGGGATTTGTGCCATTTTTCATGTTTGCTGACATTGCGATTAAGGCCATCAGTGGCGTGGAAAAAAATAGTGAGCTGTATTTTTATAGAAGACTCAAGCCGTTGGACTCCCTGCTGGGAAATGTATTGCTTCTCTCCCAGATCTTTGGCAGTTTGCTGGTGGTGTTTGTGCTGGGCGTATCCCTTTGGGACTGGCGGTTTTCCCTTCAGAACATTGGTTTGGCGGTGTTTGTTTTTGTTGGTATTGCCATGCTTGGCTTTGGTGTTGGCCTAGTCACGTTGATTGTCGGTCACCGTTTGCCGTTTGTGGCTTGGATCATGAAACTGTTTTTACGGCGAATCCTGCTATGGACATCCTGTATCTTCTTTCCGATCAGTATCGTTCCTGATGTCGCGCGTCCATGGATTCTCTGGAATCCGATTGCCCACGGGGTCGAACTGATGCGGACTGCTGTCAATCCTTACTATCCTGTTCCCGATGTCAGTCCTTTGTACTTTTGGGCATGGGTTGTGGGCTCCGTTGGCCTTGGGCTCTTCATTTATGGCAACAACGAAGAGCTTTTGTTCGCTGTTGACAACCAAGGCTCGCCCGCCGATCCCCTTGATGATGATTGAGTTGCCAACGCTGATCTCAGGTTGCAAAGCTTGTCACTCAGTCTCGGGCTGGTAACATGCATTTTCCATTGAGCAGGCTGTGAGATGTCTTTCGTGGCTCGCCGCCCTCGAGTTCCTGTTCGGCCTCACACAGCCATAAGGCGTCGCGCATCCCAGGTCCTGCTGTCTCCTTTGCGTCGAATCCGCGGTCTGTGGAAAACTGGCTTTGCACCATTGTTGGTGAGCAGCGCAGAGCACCAGATGGCTGAGTCCGGCGATGGCCAGCGTTCATTCACCGGTTTAAACCTGCGTCGTCGTCTGCGGGCTCCGATCAAGCCGGTGATCGCTCTGCCCTGGCCTTTGATCCTGGGTGGAATAGTCGTGCTTGGTTCGGCCTTCTATTTTTTTGGGATTGGCCGTAATCGCTATCAAGTTCAGTCCAGTTTTATTGTTCGCTTACCGGAAACTCCAGCGAGTACCGGATCCAGTCTTCTCGGGGCCACCCTGGCAGGGCCCACCATGTTGGGTTCGCTGGAAGATGGTCGCTTCCTTGCTGTCTATCTAACCTCGCCTGAGGTGATGCGACGTGTTTTCCTGCGCTTGAATCCTGAGCAAACCTGGGCTCGGGATGGTCGAGACCCATTTGCTGGCTTGGCTGCCGATGCCAATGTCAATCAGCAAATAGAGTTTTTCCGCCGTCAGGTTTATGTTGTGCCTCAGGACCTAACTGGCGTAATCAATCTTTCGACCATTGGACTTGCCCCTGAGCCNTCTTTTCAGCTTAATCGCTTGCTGCTGGAAGAAGCCGAACTCTTTCTGAATAANGTTAATCAGAACATCAGCGCNACTCAGCAGGCCTTTGCTGAGCAAGAGGTTCAGCGTGCCCGTGGGCGTTTGGATGTTGCGTCGCTTGCTTTGAACAGATTTAAAAACCAATACGGTGAGCTCGATCCCGCCCAAGCAGCATCTGGTACCAACGCTTACATTACAGCCCTTGAAAGTAAATTGGTTGACCTGAGGGTCCAAGAGGCCAGTCTCAAACGTCAATTCAAAGACCCCAGCACGCCTGAAGTGGCCTACGTTACTGATCAGGTGCGTGAACTTGAACGTGAGATAGGCGAAGAGCGGGCGCGTCTGGTTAATCCCGAAGGTCGAGATCTCAATCGCCTGGTGGCTGACGGTTCCAAGCTGGAAACCGAAGTGCTCCTTGCCACTGAAGCTTTGAAATCTGCCATTACGGCAGCCAATAACAGCCGCCAACGGACGCAACAACAGGTGAAGTTTCTAGTACGACTGGCTGATCCAGTGCTTCCTGAAATGCAGTACTTGGACTGGCGCTGGAAAGGATTTCTCGCCAGTCTTGGCGGTTTGGTGGTGCTCTGGGGAATCAGTTCCTTTGTGCTTGGTATTGCTGACCGGCGTTGACTGATCCCCCCTACGGCTGGCTGCGGCGGCGGGATCTCGAGATCGTCGCTCGGGAGCGCGCCCGTCTCGTGCGCGGCCGCGGGGGGCGATTGCGCCGCAGCGACCAGGAGCTGCTCGGGCAGCTCCACTGGCCCCAGCGCCATCACACCCTGCTGGAGGCCCACGATCCGGGCCCGGAGGNGGCCCTTTTCACTGTGGCCAACGACCGCTTCAGCCGTGGTCTGGAGGCGCTGCTGCTCAGCCTGCGGGCCGTCTACCCCAGCCTGAGCGCCGCGGTGGTGGTGGCCCATGACGGCAGCCTTGGCCCGTTTCTTCAGCGGCGGCTGCAGGCCATTCATCCGTCGCTCACCTTCGTAAGGCCCGAGCCGGCCTGGGCTTCAGATCTGCCCCGCGATTCACGCAACCGGCGGCGCATCGGCGTGCTGGGCTACCTCAACAGCCATGCCCTCAACCTGCGTGGCTACCGGCGGGTGCTGGCGCTGGATTCCGATCTGCTGATCACCGGTGCNCTCGATCCCCTCTGGGCGGAAGGGGAGGCCTTCCGGGCTGTGCCTGATTGCGGGGACCGTCCCTGGGCGGCAGTGTCGCCCCATACCGGGCGACCGGTGCTGAATTCGGGCGTGCTCTCGCTGCCGGGCTCGGCGCTCACGCCGGCACTCCAGACCCGGCTGGAGGGGTTGATCCGGCGAGCGGCCGAGCCGGTGTGTCCACTGCTGGATCGCTTCGCCGACCAGAAGGTGTGGAACCAGCTGCTGGCGGATCAGCCGCTGGAACTGCTGCCGCTCAATTTCAACTGCAATGTGAAGTATCTGGTGCAATTCCTGGGGGGGTGTGCGGAGGGCCTTTCGGTGGTGCACTTCGCCGGGCCAAAGCCCTGGCTCACCTGGCCCTGGGTGGAGCCGGACCCCGGCGAACAGCGTCCCGGGGCTGTGTGTGACCACCTGTTCTGGAACCGCATCTACCGCCAGCAGCTGATGGCCTGGCGCCTGCAGCTGCTGGCCGAGCAGACCGCCGCCGCTCCCCCCCTCCCCCCCGGGCCAGCTCGCCTGGCCAGCGATCCGCACGCCCTGTTGCACCAGTGCGGCGCCGAGGAGAGCGGCCACCTGTTGCTGGCCGCCGCAGAGCTCTTTGGCGCGGGCTGGCCGGATCAGCCCTGCTGGCCTGAGGGCTGGCCGGCGGCGCTCGAGGCCCTGGCCTCCCCGCAGTCGCCCCTGCAGCTGTGGGCTCCGCTGGAGTGGGAGCCGGCCCTGCGCGGGTTGTCAATCCCAGCCGGAGCCCAGTGGCGCTGGTTGCTGATCGAGGCGCCCTTCAGCCCTCCCCTGGCCGAGGGCGACGACCTGATCGCCGAGGCCGGCCCCTGGCAGGAGGGCTTTGAGCCCTGGAGCGACCCTCTGGTGCCGGCCCTGGTCCGAGCGGTGCGCCGCCGGCTGGCGGCCGCGGGAGTGGGCCCCGTGCATGGACCGTAGGATTATTCAAACTCAAGGTCCGGCATGCCCAGCGGCAAGCGCCCCCGGAAGAAGAAGCCCCTGTTCGAGACGCCTAATCCCGATGCGGGCTCACCCAGTCCTCGGGCGCGCAAGCCCAGCCTCTGGAGTCGCCTGGCCGTCCCCTTCAAGCGATTGCTGGGCAGGACCCGGAAGCCCGGCAAGGTCAAAGCCGCCGCCCGCGCGTCCCTGGCGCTGGGGGGGCAAAAGCGCACCCTGGCCCAGTGGAAGGAGCTCCGCCGCCGCACCACTGCCGAGGTGAAGGCCCATCTGGCTGAGCAGCAGCCGGTGCCGGCGATCAAGAAGCTCACCCGCGCCCTGCTGGAAGACCCCCATCATCCGGCCTACCACGAGCTGCTCAAGAAGGCGGTGGAGCAGCGGCGCCAGCGGCGGATCAAGGCGGGACGCAAGGATCCCTGGGCCGAGTTGCCCAAGGACCTCAAGCAGGAAGCGCTGCAGCTCGAAGCCTTCAGCGCCTACGTGGATGAGCTGGAGCAGCTGTTCGACAAAGTGGGTATCCCGCCCCTGAGCGCACCGCCGCCGCCGGACGAGCGACAGGCTCGCAAGGGCAAGGGCCGCAAGGTGGAAGCCTGATACCAGCGGATCATCGCCCGAGGCCCCCGACCAGTTCCCGGGCCCGGGCCACAAAGCTGTGCTGCTGGCGCACGCAGCGGGCCACGCGGCTGAGCAGCAGTGGCTGGGCACGCAGTTCGCAGGCTCGCTCCAGGCTGGCGCGCGGATCGGCTCCGTCCGGGTGGCGAACCACGGCGGCCTCCAGCTCGGGCGGACAGCCCGGGGCCACGTCCGTGATCACCGGCACGGCGCAGGCCAGCACGTCGAAGACGCGATTGTTGAGGTAGCCGTAGTCGGCCATCGCCTGGTGGTGGTCGTTGAGTACCGCCAAGGCGTGGCGATAGCGGGCGGGCAGCTGGTGGTTGGCGATGCTGCTGGCCTGGGCCTGCAGGCCCAGCTCTTCCCAGCCGGCGCCGATCAGCTCCAGGGGCAGGCCCGCCTGGTGGAAGGCCCGCACGATCGGTCGGCTGACGCCACGGGTGTTGCCCACAAACAGCAGCCCGCCGCTGGGTGGCTGGGGCTGGCCGACATGCCAGAAGCCCGTTGCCTGGAGCAGGGTGCTGGTGGGTTTGCCGCTCAGCTGGGCGATGCGGGGCGTGTCCTGAGCGCTGGCCACGAACAGTCGGTCGTAGGCGGCCAGCTCGGCGCGAATGGGATCCAGGGGCCAGCTGATCAGCCAGAGCGCCTTGTAGGTGTAGGGCTGGCGGTTCAGCCAGCCAGCTGGTGGGGCGTACTTGCCGCGCAGCACCAGCAGGCTGCTGCCGGGCGGCGGGGCGGGAGCGCTGCTGTGGCTGTCGCGGTAGAGCAGGCGGGAGGTCACACCCAGCCCCTGCAGGCCGAGCTGCAGGCCCCGGGCGAACCACACATCACCCCAGCCAGCATGGGCCTCGGGGTCGGCAGGGGCAGCGATCAGCAGATCGACATGGCCCATGAATGTGGCTCAATCCCACAGGCGGGCCATGTCGTCCCTGGCGCTGAACCATTCCGCCGCCAGTGGCCCGCCCATGGTGCGCTGGTCGCGGAACCAGGGTCCACCCAGGGTCCAGTGCAGCAGGGCGGAACCGGGGGCGAGGGATGAATCCTGCACATCCACCAGGTGGTTCCAGCGCTCGAGGGGCAGGGCGCCGATGGCACTGTCGTCGTTGAGCCAGTGGAAGCGATGCAGCTCCAGGCCCGTGGCGGTGTTCACATAGTCCGGGGTGAGGGCCTGGCAGCGCTGCGCGTTGAAGAGCAACAGGGAGCTCCAGTTCTTCTTTTCATAGCGGCTCTGCACTTCCCCCAGGAACTTCACCTCCTCGTTGGGAACATGCTGGTGCTGCACGCACATCACGGCATAGCGCTCGTCCCGCAGTGACCAGAGCTCGGCGATGTCGCTGCGGCAGAGCATGTCGCAGTCCATGAAGATGGCCCAGCCGTCGTAGTTCATCAGCCTGGGCACCAGGAAGCGGCTGAAGGAGAACGCCGTGCTCTGGCGCGGATCCCTCTCCCTCCAGTAGAGGCCCTGGGCTTCCAGTTGGGGCGTCACCAGTGGGGTGATCGCCAGCGGCATGCTGCTGTGCTGATACAGGCTGTCGATCAGCACATTGGTGGCAGCGCGTTCCCGGGGATCAAAGCCGATGAAGATCGGAATCGGCTGAACCATGGAGAAAGGCGTGGCTGGTGCTGCCTATTCTCCAGCCTGGCCCGGTTGCCATGCCGCACAGCTCTGCGCCCCAGCCCAGCCCGTTGCCCGCGCTCCAGGCCGGGCCGCGGATCCACCGGGATCTGAACCGGCGCCAGCTGGTGCGCCAGTGCTTTGCGCTGCCAGGGGTGGCTGGCTATGGCTTTGTGGGCGGCTGCGACCAGGCCTTGCTGCTCAAGGCCCCGCAGGCGGCCAGCTGGTCTGAATCCCTGGGGGACGGGCTGATCGGGCTGGATGNTCCGGTCGCTGCCGATCCCACGTTGCTTCTGGCCCTGCCTCTGGCCTGGAGCCGGGGCCTGGTGGAACCAGCCGAGGCGCCTGCCCTCCAGGCGCT
>B570J29614_1000076_pt1 | contig 9282 bp, 9 predicted proteins | sample LakMenEpi22Aug11_FD_29614 | JGI IMG/M metagenome (IMG submission 29614) | reverse complement strand
TTTGCCTCTTTACTAGCACCAGGTGAAAGAGATGAGACCTTTAACTTTGCCTCAGCCTCTTTGCGCTTAGGAGTTGGCTTACCTTTTTTATCAGACATGAGATTAAGGTAGGGCCAACATTTGATCTAATGCAACTTTGGCATACTTAGCCACCTCATCTTTAACCTTTATCTGGTTAACCAATCGGCCATTGACCAGTGATTCCATTGCCCAGACCAGGTGAGGCAGATCTATTCGGTTCATAGTTGAGCAATAACACACAGTTTTATCTAAGAAAACTACCTGCTTATCAGGATTCTCATTTGCTAACCGTTGCACCAGATTTAACTCAGTGCCGATCGCCCATTTCGAGCCGGCAGGTGATTGGGTAACTGTTTTAATGATCATCTCAGTGCTTCCGACTACATCAGCATTTGAAACCACATCATGTTGGCACTCAGGATGGACCAAAACCTTAACCCCAGGAAGTTTTTGCCTAACCTCAACAATGTTTTGCATGGTAAATCTGCCATGGACTGAGCAATGTCCCCGCCATAAAATTACCTTGGCAGCTTTTATTTGATCATCAGTTAAACCACCATTTGGTTTCCATGGGTTATAAACCACACAATCTGCAAGGGATAAGCCAAGTGAGAGAATGGCGGTATTTCGACCTAAATGTTGATCTGGTAAAAATAAAATCTTCTCACCCTTTTCAAATGCCCACTTCATAGCCCGTGCTGCATTTGATGAGGTGCAAACTGCGCCATGATTCTTGCCAGTAAATGCCTTAATAGCTGCTGATGAATTCATATAGGTAATTGGGGTAGTAACTTTTGCAACACCAACTTTTTCTAATACCGCCCAGCAATCGGCGACCTGGGATGCAGTTGCCATATCTGCCATCGAACAGCCAGCTGCTAGATCAGGCAAGATCACCTTTTGATTTGCTGTAGTTAATATATCGGCACTTTCTGCCATGAAGTGAACTCCACAGAAAAATATAAACTCCGCCTTACTATTATCAGCAGCTGCTTGAGCTAACTTAAATGAGTCACCTCGAATATCGGCAAAGGCAATTACCTCATCTCGCTGGTAGTGGTGTCCCAAGACCATGGCTTTATCACCGAGCTTTTGGCGGGCTGCTACTGCGCGGGCAACTAATTGCGGATCACTTGCAGCCGGCAGTTCGCCCTCACAGGAGACACCGCGCTCGCTACCTAGATCTGCCGCACTGCCAAGCAGCAATAGATCACTTATTCCCATGTGAGCAAGTGTAAACGCTCACAGGTTTTGATGAGGAAATATCTGGCAAGAACTAGTAGCCTATGAGCCTAAGTTCAATATTGGAGAAGACGTGAGTATGAGCACAGAGACAACAACAACGACAACAAGTACCAGCATTGCATTATCTGATGTGGCAGCCCAAAAGGTTGCTTCTTTGTTAAAGCAAGAGGGTCGAGATGATTTAAGTCTTCGTGTTGCCGTTCAACCAGGAGGTTGTTCTGGTCTTCGCTACCAACTTTACTTTGATGATCGCGCACTTGAGGGTGACACTATTACTGAGTTTGGTGCTGAGAAGGTAAAGGTTGTAACTGACAAAATGAGTACTCCATATTTAATGGGTGCCACAATTGATTTTGTTGACACAATTGAGAAGCAAGGCTTCACAATTGATAATCCAAATGCCCAAGGTTCATGCGCCTGCGGCGATTCATTTAACTAATTTAAGTTACCTAACAATATGAAGGTGGCAGTCGCCGGCTCAGTCGGTGGCGACCACATCATGAGTTTTGGTGGCAAATTCACCGACTCATTAGTTGCCGGCTCCTTAGCCAAAGTCTCTCTCTCATTTTTGGTAGACACCTTACAAATTAGACGTGGTGGCTGCGGTGCCAATATTGCATTTGGAATGGGAGCTCTAGGTTTAAATCCAATATTAATCGCCGCTGTTGGGCGAGATTGGGTTGATTACGAAGCTTGGCTTAAGCGACATGGTGTTGATACCTCACATGTTTTGGTCTCAGAGAAATTACACACCGCAACATTTATGGTTACCACCGATACTGAGTTAAATCAGATTGCATCCTTTTTTCCAGGAGCAATGAGTGAGGCAAGAAATATTGAGTTGACACCAATCATAGAAAAAAGTGGCAAGTTTGATTTATTAGTTATCTCACCCGATGATCCAGAGGCGATGATGCGCTACTCAGAGATGGCTCGGTCATTAAAGATTCCAGTAGCTGCAGATCCATCTCAGCAAATGGCCCGAATGGATGGCAAAGAGATTGCGCAGTTGATTGAAGGAGCAAAGTACTTGTTTTTAAATGAGTATGAATTAGCACTTGCAATTCAAAAAACTGGTTGGACAGATCGACAATTATTTGATCGAGTGCAGGTGAGGGTGGTAACACTTGGTTCAAAGGGTGCNCAGATTGAAGAGCATGGCAAAGAGACTATTTATGTTGGGGTTCCTAAAGAAAAAGAGAAGTTAGATCCAACTGGTGTTGGCGATAACTTTAGATCTGGATTTATTGCCGGTCTTTCCTGGGGGTTAGGACATGAAAGATGCGCACAGTTGGGATCTTTGCTTGCTACATATTGCATCGAAACAACTGGCACACAGGAGTACCGCTTTACTAAAGAGGAGTTTCTAACCAGNTTTGAGGGCGCTTATGGCAAGGCNGCAGCTGATGAGATCAAACCNCATCTAANTGTTCGATTGGTNGGTTAGTTTTTCCGAAGCTTTTCANTAGCAATNTTTAAAGCCTGGCAAAAATCCTTCACCATCTGCTCGGTAATATCTTTATGAAGAGTTAATCTGATATTTCCAGTAATCGGCCGATTCATTGCAGCTAAGACATGGCTTGGCTGCATATCAGCTGACTTACATGCTGATCCTGAGTCCACGGCAAAGCCAGCTGCTTCTAATTCAAGAAGTAATCGATCCGCCTCAACCTTACTTACCGAAAATGACACAAACTTTGATAGCCCATCTAAGTTAGATGCGATATCAACCTCAGAAATCTGCGAAGAAATAAACTCAATGATGTATTTCTTNAGATTGGCTCTTAAATCNTCCTGCGCAAGNTATGCGGTGAGTGCGATTGAACTAGCAATNANAAGTGGAATTGAGTAGCTGCCTGGAACTCTTGTTAAATCATTATGGGGCAGGGGATTGCGCCACTTATCAGGCTCCTTAATAACCAAAATGCCAACTCCTGCTGGTCCCTGCCATGAGCTGCTATCAAATAAGGCGGTTTGGTAATCAAAGTTTGGTAATGCGTCCACCCCACTAGCTGTGCAGTCGGTGAAAACTAATCCAGTAGTTGGAGAATCTGGGCTGCAGATTTCCAGTTTCACCATTTGCTAACTGCCAAACCACAACATCATTTTCTTGCGCTGCATAGGAAGTGATGGCGCCATTTTGATTTACCGATAAACAATCAACCTTGCGTCCCTTATTTTCTTCATCGGCAGCAACTGCAAAAATTCGTTGTCGATCGATACTTGAATAAATCAACTTGCTNTNAGATTTTAGTAACCCAGAAATTCCTAATTGAAATCCAAGATCACTCTCACCTAAGAACTCAATTTCATCAGGGCGAACCTTTAGCGCAGTTGCNAAATTNTCNCTNACCTGTTGGAGTAAAATTGCAAGCTCTCTTGAATTGGCATTTAACTTATTTGGATCAGCCCAACCCTTAGCAAAAGATTGATTTAATTGGGCCATTGCGGCAGGGTGTAGCACTCTTTCCTGCTGAAAATCGGCTGTGATGCGAACCACCATCTACCTCCAACCAGCTGCGTATGAGATTGCTAGGGCAGAAGGTTATCCTTAACCCTATGCGTATGGCTCACCGAAAATCCCTGATTCCACTGTTGGCATTAAGCCCACTGTTAGCCGGATGTGCGCAATCTGAAGTATCAGGACTGGGTTTTGAAGAGGGTATATCAAGCGTAAATGATCAATCACTTTCACTTTGGCAAGGTGCCTGGATCACTGCAGGTGTAGTTGGTGTAATTACTTTAATTTTGATTTTATGGCCAGTATTTTTTCACCGCAAGAAGGATGAAAGTTTCCCTAAGCAAACCCAGTACAACATTCCAGTTGAGGTTGCCTACACAGTTATCCCATTGATAATCGTGGCCGTTCTTTTCTACTTTACTGTTCAGCGAGAATCTAAAATTGTAAAGATCTCTCCCGATGCCCAGATCTCACACTTTATTGATGTAGTTGGCTTCCAATGGTCTTGGCAGTTTAAGCACCGAAGTGCTGGTGAGTATAAGAGCGCCACTATTACGGGAACTCCTGCACAGCCACCAACCTTGGTTTTGCCACAGGGTGAGCGAGTTAGATTCACCTTAGATGCTAATGATGTAGTCCATGGTTTTTGGATTCCGGCATTCATGATTCAGATGCAGAACTTGCCTGGGGTGACAAATCAGTTGGAGTTCACCGCCAACAAATTAGGAACATATCCTGGACGTTGCAATATTTTATGCGGGCGAAACCATGCTCAAATGTTGTTTTCAGTCAAAGTTGTAACCAAAGCTGAGTACCAAAAGTATTTAGAAGATTTAGTAGCCGAAGAGAAAGCAGTAACCTCATGACCACATACGCTCAGCGCCCGGTTCTTTCATCATCTGCTGCACCCGCGCCAACCTCAAAGGGAAAATTACTAGTTAAGTGGCTTACCTCAACTGATCATAAAACAATTGGTTACCTATACTTAATTACATCATTCGCCTGGTTTTTAATTGGTGGCTTGCTTGCGCTCTTATTGCGTGGTGAATTAGCAAGACCTGGAATGCAATTTTTAAGCAATGAGCAGTACAACCAAATCTTTACTATGCACGGCACCATTATGTTGCTTATGTTTGCAACTCCACTATTTGTTGGTTTTGCAAATGTAATTATGCCGCTGCAAATTGGAGCAGCAGATGTAGCTTTCCCAAGATTAAACATGCTCTCTTACTGGCTGTATTTATTTGGCGGCACCATGGCGTTTATTGGATTTATCACTCCAGGGGGAGCGGCATCATTTGGATGGACCGCGTACGCACCATTATCTAACTCTCAATACTCACCAGGAATTGGTGCAGATCTTTGGTTGATGGGCTTAGCAATTGGTGGTTTAGGAACAATTTTAGGTGGCGTTAACTTCGTGACCACAATTTTAACGATGCGAGCACCAGGTATGACGATGTTTAGAATGTCGATCTTCTCTTGGAATGTGCTCTTAACATCTATCTTGGTATTGATTGCATTTCCACCACTTGCAGCAGCGTTCTTAGCCTTGGAATCAGATCGTCTCTTTGGTTCACATATATTTGATCCAGCAAATGGCGGAGCTATGTTGTGGCAACATCTATTTTGGTTTTTTGGCCACCCTGAGGTTTATATCTTGGCGCTACCATTTTTCGGTATTGCTACTGAGATTTTGCCGGTGTTTAGTCGCAAACCTATCTTTGGTTACAAAGGCTTAATTGCGGCAACCATTGCAATTGCTGCTCTTTCTGTTGCGGTATGGGCTCACCATATGTATGCCAGCGGACAAGTCCTNCTGCCCTTCTTCTCCTTTATGACATTTTTGATTGCGGTACCAACTGGAGTTAAGTTCTTTAACTGGATCGGCACGATGTGGCGCGGATCTGTCACATTTGAAACTCCAATGTTGTTTGTACTTGGCTTCTTAATTACATTCTTATTTGGTGGATTAACCGGTGTTATTTTGGCAAGTCCGCCACTTGATTTTGCAGTCTCTGCCTCCTACTTCGTAGTTGCACACTTTCATTATGTTTTGTTTGGAACTGTGGTATTTGCAATGTTTGCAGGGTTTTATTTCTGGTGGCCAAAATTCACCGGCAGAATGTTGGATGAGACCTTGGGCAAGATTCACTTCTGGACATTATTCTTTGGCTTCCACCTGACATTCTTAATTCAACACTGGCTTGGAATTAAAGGCTTTCCTCGTCGATATGCAGATTATTTAGCATCTGATGGCTTTACCTTTATGAATATGGTTTCCACAGTAGGTTCTGGCTTGCTAGCACTCTCTATGATTCCATTCTTCCTAAATATCTGGCAAGCACGGAATTCACCAATGGTTAATACCGATGATCCATGGGGTTATGGCTCATCTTTAGAGTGGGCAACATCTTGTCCACCACCACGACATAACTTCACCTCCATTCCACGAATTCGAAGTGAGCGGCCAGCTTTTGATCTGCACTATCCACACATGGCGCAGAAGGAAAAACATTAATGAAAACCAGCTGGGTTTTATTTGTTGGTCTGGCAATTTTCTATTTTGTCATGACCATTATTTACTGGCAGGTCGGTGGTGAGCCAGTAGGTATCACTGCAATTTTGCTAAGTGGTGGCTTGTCTTTAATCGTTGGTTTTTATCTTTGGTTTACCGCTCGCCGTCTGGGAAATGTTTTACCGGAAGATAACTTGCAGGGTGAGATTGCAGATTCAGCAGGTGAAATTGGTTTCTTCTCACCACACTCTTGGTGGCCGCTACCAGTTGCATTGTCAGCATGTGCAGTTGGTGTAGGTCTTTTGATTGGCTGGTGGTTGGTTCTAATTGCAGTTGGATCATTGATAATTTCAATACTTGGTCTAGTCCTACAGTATGAGCGCCCTTCAAACTCACTTCACTAATAATGAAAGAACGAGCTGAGATAGTAGATACTGGCATTCCGCTTTTCTACAAAGTTCAGATAGAAATCGAAGCTCCGGCGAAGAAAATTTTTGATTTTTTATCTAATCCAAATAACCATCTACTTATGGATGGCTCTGCCATGCTTCGAGGCAAAATTAAAGGACCAGATCGTCTATTTTTGGGGGCAAAGTTTGGCATGAAAATGCGCTATGGAATTCCATACATTATTACCAATCAAGTTATTGAGTACCAAGAGAATAAAGCGATCGCCTGGCAGCATTTCCTGCATAACGTTTGGCGGTATGAGATAGTGGAAATGACTGCAAATAAATGCCTTGTGATTGAAAGTTGGGATGGACGTAAGGCCATATGGAAATGGTGGATCGATGATTCTTATAAGTGGGTACCAAAAGCTATGGCTAGAACGCTAGTTAAGCTAAAAGGATTGATATCTGGATGAGCTCGACCATTGCAACCGACTCTGAAATTGATCAGTTAGCAAAATCTGCTGTTGAGAATGCTCGAGAATTAATTGCAGAATCTGCACCAAATCTAAAAAGATATGACAGAGCCAGTCGGAAGAGATTCACAAGATTATTTAAAGATCCCAAAGCAATCTCTGTAACGGTATCTCTTACCGATGAAGTGATGCGAATTTCTTCGTCGCGGGATGCTGTTCGAATCTTAAGGAAAGCGGCAAAAGATGCCACAGTTACCGGTTTTGGTTTGTTTAACACAACTGGTTTAAAACTAATTGCTTTGCTATCAAAATTATTGCCTAAACCTGTTTTATTCGCAGTTCACACCCAGGTCAAACTTTTGTCAAAGGGAATAATTCTGCCAGCTGAAAGCAAGCAACTTTCCAGGCAAATAAAGCGCAGAGCCAAAAAAGGAATTAGATTAAATATAAATGTTTTAGGTGAAGCGGTATTGGGTGAGAACGAGGCAGCTGAACGGTTTGAGCGGGTGCTAGGGATGATGGAGCGTGATGAGGTTAATTACGTATCGGTAAAGCTCTCTTCAGTGGTCAGCCAAATTATTGCACTTGATCGAGTCGGCACATTGGAGCGNGTGAGTGTTAAGTTGCGTGAGATTTATCGAAAATCGATTGCAACTAATACCTTCGTTAATCTGGATATGGAGGAGTTTCGAGATCTTCGTTTAACGGTTGACGCNTTTAAGTTGGTGTTAGATGAAGGCGAGTTTAAGAATCTTTACGCAGGTTTAGTTTTACAAGCTTATCTGCCCGAATCCCACGAAGTTTTTGCCGAGTTGGTTGAGTGGTCAGTTGCCAGAAATAAGCAATCAGGTGGGGTAATAAAGATTAGGCTGGTCAAGGGTGCAAATCTTGCAATGGAAAAAGCTGAAGCAGAGTTGCATGGCTGGGTAGCAGCACCGTATCAATCAAAATCAGATGTGGATGCTAGTTATTCAAGGTTGTTAGATACAGCCCTTCGTCCTGAAAATGCTAAAGCGGTCAGAATTGGCGTAGCAAGCCACAATCTATTTCATATCGCATTTGCACTCGAGATTGCTAAAAAGCGGAATGTAATGGAGCAGTTAGATCTAGAGATGCTTGAGGGAATGGCAAATCCTGAGGCGTTAGCAATTGCAAAAAGATCTTTGCGAATTCTGCTCTATGCACCCGTGACTAGAGGAAATGATTTTGCATCCGCAGTTGCCTATTTGGTTCGAAGGCTGGATGAAAATACTGCGCCAGAGAACTACCTAAGATCCTCATTTGAAATGGGTTCTGATCCAAGCAAGTTTGCTGAGCAATCAGAGAGATTTCTNCAAAGTGTTGCAGAGCGACATGACATTTCTACCAAGAGCATTCGTCATAAAACAGTTAAATTTGTAGTTGAAGANCAATTCGAAAATGCCCCAAATGCAGATCTAACCAAGGATTTGTTTGTTTCAAAGCTTGGCAAAGAGATAAAGAGAGTTTTAAGCCAAGATGTGACTGAGATACCAATTGTGATTGATGGAAAGCAAATCTTTGACCGTACGCAAATAGAGGGCAATGATCCATCTGATAATGATGAAGTTTGGTACAAGTACGCAGTTGCCAAAAGTGGAGATATCGATGCTGCGGTTAAAGTTGCCAAAAAATCTTGTTCTGAGTGGAATCTAAAGGGAGCAGAAAAGCGAGCTGAAGTTTTAAAGGAGTTTGGCCAGATTGCCCATGATGAAATGGAAGAGACAATTGCAATTATGTTGCGGGATGCCGGAAAGACAGTGGCTGAGGCAGATCCTGAGGTTTCCGAGGCAATTGATTTTGCTAATTACTACGCACTTTCTGCAATTTCTTTAGATCTAGAAAGAGAATCATCTCCTGTTGGAGTGGTTGTGGTTGTACCGCCATGGAATTTCCCATATGCGATTCCAACGGGTGGAATTTGTGCAGCACTTGCTGCTGGAAACTCAGTTATCTTTAAATCAGCACCTGAGACTGTTGCCACCTCTTGGCAATTAGTTAATCAATTATGGCGAGCTGGTGTACCAAAGGATGTGCTGCAATTTGTATCAACTGAGGATAATGAGATTGGTAAGGCCTTAATTACTCACCAAGATGTAAGTACGGTAATTCTCACTGGTGGCTATAGCACCGCGCTTTTATTCTCATCTTGGA
>B570J29614_1000062_pt1 | contig 9584 bp, 11 predicted proteins | sample LakMenEpi22Aug11_FD_29614 | JGI IMG/M metagenome (IMG submission 29614) | reverse complement strand
TTTCCTTTAAAAGACCTGCAGTCTTTGGTTTCATCAATCTAGCTAATCTCTTAACCTGACTGAATAAGCCAAGGGTAGGCCTTTAGGCCTACCCAAGTCAAAATAAGGTTTTACTGAATCTGCGGTCCACCATCACGGGAGATTGAGGTATCAAGTTTGATTCCTGGGCTCATCGTGGAAGAGATTGTGGCGGATTTAATAAATCGACCCTTTGAAGATGCGGGCTTAGCACGCATTACCTCTTCAATTGCAGCAGCATAGTTTTCAGCTAATTGTTCGGCAGTAAATGAAACCTTTCCAATTACAAAGTGAAGGTTTGCATTCTTATCGATTCTAAACTCAATCTTTCCGCCTTTAATATCGGTAACAGCTTTTGCAACATCAGTGGTTACAGTTCCAGTCTTTGGATTTGGCATCAAACCACGAGGTCCTAAAACCTTTCCAAGTCGGCCAACCTTTCCCATTAACTCTGGAGTTGAAACTACTGCGTCATAATCCAAACGTCCCTTTGAAACTTCATCAATTAATTCATCAGCACCAACAATGTCAGCGCCAGCAGCCCGAGCTTCTTCAGCTCGCTCGCCACCTGCGAAAACTAATACTCGAGCAGTTTTTCCAGTTCCATGTGGCAAGTTAACTGTTGAGCGAATTGCTTGATCAGCTTTCTTTGGATCCACACCTAGAAAAAGTGCAACATCAACTGTTGAATCGTATTTAACGGTTGAGGTCTCTTTAACCAACTTCATAGCCTCACCTGGCTGATAAAGATTATCTAATTTAATCTTTTCTGCCGCGGCCTTATATTTCTTACTGCGCTTCATTTCTTCTCCTCTTGGTTAAATCTTGAAATAGTTTTCAAGATTGGGGTTGTGGTTAATTCGAACCAGCGAGGTTCTCCCACAGTTTTTAATTAATTAGAGACAGTAATACCCATTGATCTGGCAGTACCGGCAATAATTCTTGATGCCATCTCTAAGTCATTAGCATTTAGATCCACCATCTTTTGCTTGGCGATATCTTCAACCTGTGTCTTAGTTAGATTTGCAACCTTATCTTTGTGCGGGATAGCAGATCCCTTTTCAATTCCAGCTGCCTTTAGGATTAATCGAGAGGCTGGTGGAGTTTTGGTAATAAAGGTAAATGAACGATCCTCAAATACAGTAATTTCAACTGGGATGATATTTCCCTTTTGGCTTTCGGTAGCTGCGTTATATGCCTTAACGAAATCCATGATGTTCACACCATGCTGACCAAGAGCAGGACCAACCGGTGGGGCAGGTGTGGCAGCTCCAGCCTGGATCTGCAACTTAATTAGTGCGGTTACCTTCTTCTTCGGTGCCATGTTTTTTCCTTTTCTTAGGTTAGTTAAATCTTTTGTACTTGGTGGAATGAAAGTTCAACTGGAGTCTCGCGACCAAATATGGATACCAATACTTTTAACTTTGCCTGCTCTGGCATGATCTCAGAAATAGTCGCTGGCAATGTCGCAAATGGTCCATCCATAACAGTTATGGACTCACCGATTGCATAATCAACATCCTTCATCTCAATCTTGCCGCCCTTCTTTAATGGGCGAGGAGCCAAGATGTTTTCCACTTCAGTAAGTGTTAGCGGTGATGGGTGGTGAGCATTACCAACAAATCCGGTAACGCCAGGAGTATTTCTAACGCATGACCAAGACTCATCAGTTAGCTCCATACGAACCAAAACATATCCTGGGAATACATTTCGCTTAACTACTTTAATAGCACCATTCTTTAACTCTCGAACCTCTTCCTCAGGAACTTCAATTTGGAAAATATAATCTTCCATATTTAAAGATTGGATTCGGTTTACTAAATTTCCTTTAACCTTCTTTTCATAACCAGCGTATGAATGAACTACGAACCATTCTCCTGGCGCGCTNCGAAGGGCGGCTCTAAATTCAGCATTCTCATCATTTTCTTCAGCAGCACTTTCTTGAGCTACATCTTCAACAACAGGTGTAATAATTTCTTCAACTACTGGAGCTGCTTCGGTGACAGCGAGCGCTGCTTCAAATGCATCCACTGGTGGATTAGCTGGCGTTTCAATTGACATCATATTTTCCTTTTCGCCTTAGCCAAATATCCAGAAAGTTATTCTTGTTAAAATTAAATCAAAGATCGAAACTATCAAAATTACAAATCCTACGAAAACTAATACCACCGCGGTGTAGGTAGTTAATTGATTACGGGTTGGCCAAACAACTTTTGCCAGCTCAGAAATAATTTGACGATAGAACAGGCTAATGCGACCGAAGATCCCCTTGGGTTCTTCAGTTGAGACGATCTCTTCGCTCATCTACCTTTTCCTTTCATCGCTGTGCCGTAACTTCTTTTTAAAACCAAACTTCTTGCAGGGCAGGAGGGACTCGAACCCCCAACCGGCCGCTTTGGAGACGGCAACTCTAGCCAATTGAGCTACTGCCCTTTGTCCCGAATTAAGGCATGAAAAATCATGGCCTAATACAAGCGCCGGGGGCGAAAGTGTAGAGGAGGTTATGTAAGAAGGTAAAACCAGGATAAATATGAAGCCACTTTTAGGCGTAGATGGCAGACTGTCCCCCCATGGGAGCATCCGAGAAATCCAGAGTTTCAAAGCGAGTTGCAGCGATCGCAGAATCTGCCACTTTAGCTGTTGATAGTAAAGCCAAAGCATTAAAGGCAGCTGGAAAACCAGTAATTGGTTTTGGCGCAGGCGAACCAGATTTTCCAACGCCAGATTACATAGTTAATGCTGCAATTGAAGCGGCAAAAAATCCTGCCAATCATCGATACACCCCAACGCCAGGATTACCAGAGTTAAGAGATGCCATAGTTAAGAAAACTAAACGAGATTCAAATTATGAAATTACTGCAGAACAAGTACTAGTTACTAATGGTGGCAAGCAATCTGTCTACCAATCTTTTGCTGCAATTTTAGATCCAGGCGATGAAGTTTTACTACCCTCTCCGTTTTGGACTACATATCCTGAATGCATCAAGTTAGCAGGTGGTGTTGCAGTTGAAATCTTTGCTGATGAAACTCAAAATTACCTAGTAAGTATTGAGCAGCTTGAAAAAGCGCTAACTCCTAAAACTAAGGTGCTGTTATTTTGTTCACCATCTAATCCAACTGGCTCTGTTTATTCACCAGAGCAAGTTAAAGCAATTGGGCAATGGGCGCTGAAAAACAACCTATGGGTCATCACAGATGAAATCTATGAGCACCTACTTTATGACGGTGCAAAAGCGCCAAGTATTTGTGTTGCAGTACCTGAGCTTGCAGATCGAACAATCATTATTAATGGTGTAGCAAAAACTTATGCCATGACAGGTTGGCGGGTAGGTTGGATGATTGGGCCTAAGGATGTAATTAAAGCTGCAACTAATCTACAGTCACATCTATCTTCTAATGTCGCAAATGTTTCCCAACGTGCTGCAATTGCTGCCCTAAATGGAGATTTGGCTGCGGTTCATAAAATGGGAGAAGCTTTTGATCGCAGACGTAAATTAATTGTTAAATTACTAAATGAAATTCCTGGCGTGAGCTGTCCAACCCCAACCGGTGCTTTCTATGTTTATCCATCAGTAAAAGGTGTATGGGTAAAGAGATTAGAGGTAAGCGAGCTAATACTTCAGCTGAATTGGCAACTTTAATCCTGGAAGAGGCAGAGGTAGCAGCGGTTCCGGGTGAAGCTTTTGGACCATCTGGATATCTTCGATTCTCTTATGCTCTTAGTGATGATGATATTTTGGAAGGAATCTCCAGAGTTAAAAAATTACTTAGTGAAGCTATTTAATCTAGATTTACGCCAACTAGCTGAACTTCTGCCTCTAGCTTGATGCCAAATTTTTCATAAACTTTTTTTCTAGCTCTTTTAGCAAGCTCGATAATATCTTCAGCTGTTGCATCTCCTGAATTAGTTAAAGCTAGAACATGTTTGTTTGAAATTTGGGCGCCAGCTAATTTTTCACCTTTAACAACTCCTGAATGTTCCATTAACCAAGCAGCAGAGGTTTTTACTTTGCCATCATTTTGTGGCCACCTAGGCGCATCAGCTGGCAGTTTATCGGCCGCAGATTTACTTAGAATCGGGTTTACGAAAAATGACCCAGCAGAATTAATCTCATTTTCTAAGTTAATCAACATTCCTTTACTTGCTCTTAATTTAAGGACGGCTTGTCTAACTTTAGTTACCTCAACTTGATCTCCAATATTTACTGACAATTGCTTGGCTAATTCAGCATAAGCAATTGGTAATGATTGAGCTCCTTTTCGTAATTGAAAAGTAACAGTCAAGATCACATATTTACCGGGCTGCTCTTTAAAAATGGAGTTTCGATATGAGAATTTACATTCGGCATTAGTAAAGGTTTTTACCTCACCCTTACTCCGATCATAAGTTTTTACTCTTGCGATTGTTTCACTTACCTCATGCCCGTAAGCACCAATATTTTGAATAGGAGCCCCACCAACTGTTCCAGGTATCCCACTTAGCGACTCTAGATCTGCAAAACCTTTTTCAATACTTATCTCTACAAACTTATCCCAATCTTCACCAGCTGATACTTCAATCATCCCACCACTACAAGCGTCATAATCTAAAGCATTGCCTTTACTTTCAACTCTAATTACAGTGCCGGCAAAGCCTGCATCACTAATTAATAAATTAGAACCGCCGCCTAAAATTAATATTGGCTCCTTTGCGCTATCGGCTGCCTTAACAAATTCAATTAATTCTGCTTCGGAATGAGCATGCACAATTTTCCGAGCCGGGCCACCAACTCGTAGCGTTGTAAAGCTAGACAATTGCTCCATTACTTAAGCCTATCTGCGGGGTGCAAGGATTTCATTTTTACCTCTAAACCTATCCAAAATTCTTTGGTAATTCTTTTTGGAGTTCTTCTCTCGGTAATCAGGGTCAGCATCGTAATAACCATGGTGTCTGCCTTGCTCTAGTGGCAGATCAATTTGAATTAACTTACCGCCTGCTTGTCTTATCGCCAGCGATAACTCAAGATCTGCATTTCGATAGTACTTAGCACTTGGGTTAGCGCCCCCTGCCTTTAATGCAAAGGATCGATTTAGCGCCAAGTAGTAACTAAATAAAACATCCACCTCGCCTGATCCTTTATCTTCGGTGGTGCGCCAATCATCAGCTAAATTAACTAATCCACCCTTCCATCCTGCTCCTTGGTAGCCAGATTCCAGGGCCGCTAAAGTATTAGGAATTGGGTCTGCTAAAAATATTGTGGATGGATCCATAATTATTAAGTAGTCCTCGGTATAGTGATTTAAAAACTGATTAATTAAATTACCCCAACCAAGCGGGTTTTTATCTTGAGAAATACTTACTTGGCTTGGATCAAATAGATTTTGTTCAAGCCAATTACTCTTGCCGTTAGCATGAATACTTACTGGTGTTTTAGTAAAACTCTGAATTGAAGAAACACACTTTTCTAAATCTTCCACAAAACCTTCTGCAATTAAGCAGATTCTGATTGACCCAGCCATTGGCGGGCTTTAATTAACGTGTTTCGCGGTGAAGCTGTGAAGATTTACAACGCGGACAGAATTTCTTCAACTCTAATCGATCTGGATCATTACGGCGATTTTTACGAGTTATGTAATTGCGCTCTTTGCACTCAACGCATGCCATTGTAATTTTTGGACGAACATCTGCACTTTTACTTGCCATGGTTGAGCTCCTAGCCTTGTAGTTAAATTAACTTTCGTTAATTTCTTAAGAGGTGAGGCTACCTGACCTGCACCATTTACTGAAATTGATATCAATTTCTATCGTAATTTTGGTTCTGTAGTACTTGTAGCGGAGGCGGGATTTGAACCCACGACACAGCGATTATGAGCCGCTTGCTCTACCAAGCTGAGCTACCCCGCCAAACTTATTTCTCTTCAATATTAAATTGTGTTCGAGCCCCCTAACGGAATCGAACCGTTGACCTTTTCCTTACCATGGAAACACTCTACCGACTGAGCTAAGGGGGCGAAGTGCTGACCAAGGATACAACCCACCTTTATAAATTACGAATTGCAGCCTAATTACTTAAGTAAGCCTTTTTTGCAATCTCAATACGCCTATTTTTATATGCAGTTGAAGCTCCAACAATAAGGTGCTCGAATGGGTTTTGATTCTTTATTAATTTATGCAACTCATCCCGTTGATCAATTTCTACAATATTGATCTTATTCAAAATACTTTTAGATTTATTTTTATAAGGCTTTAGTAATCGATAACCATATGCTAATAATTTTAACAGTGAATAAACCATGCCTTTTAATCCTCTACCGAAGAAATTTTTAATTTTAAGCCTAAAGAAAACGCCATTAATTTCTCTTCTGCTCTTTGTAGGTGCAGATAATAACTCTTTGAAAATTTTTGCAACATCCTTAGCTCCAGTTACCTCAGGTAATTTTGCACAATTACTAGCTAGTTCATCCCTTACACTCTTTAGTGCCAACTTGGCTGTACTTTGTGTGATTGCATCTAAATCAGACTGATCAACAGTTAGCGCCATTTTATTATCTGCAGCCCAGTTGGCTCGAGCTGCCTGGTTATCAGTTCCCCTAATATTTGGCACGAATAAGGTTGGAATCCTTGCAGCAAGCTCTTCATGAACACTGTTATAACCAGCAGCACAGATTGCAGCATCAAAAGCATTTAATATATTTGCAAGTGGGAAATATCTAATTATTTTGATATCTAATCCAGCAGGGGCTAAATTTTCTCCCGTAGAAGTTACTGGCTCCTTAGTGAGTACAACCTGTAAATCTGACCAGGATATTAAACCCTTTAGTGCTGCCGTCATTTTTGAATTTAAATCTGCTTCACCAATTCCCAGTTGGACAAGTATCGCTGGGCGATTCAAATCTAAGCCAATTTCAGCTCTAGCCTGCTCTTGATTCAAAGTTATCTCGGGTCTATAAATTGAAATTGGCTTTACTAAAACTGAATCTTTTCTATTACTAGTTGGGCCATTGTCATAGGCTTGACCATAATCACCCGGGGTTATCACCAAATCCATCATCTTGGACTGTAATGTAAGCAAATATTTTCGAGTTGTGTTTTGCCAAAAACCTCGTCGAACCCAAACAACTTTCACATTTGGCCTAATTCGCTTAATTGCGATTATCCCAGGATAAGGAACAACGCCATCAAAGCTGACTATAGATGCGTTAGTTTCATCAATTAACGCAACTAGCCGATCTCTTAAGTAAGTATCCCATTCTAATCTTCCCATCCAATTTCGATCTTTCCCTGGAATGTATTCAAATTGCACACCTGCAATTTTTGGTACTTCAATCACTCCTGCCGCCATCGAAACAATTATTGGATTTGAAAATTCTTTTAACTCAGATGCAATCGCACTTGAGCGCGTTAGATGACCCATGCCAATACCATTACTTGTAGCTAGAATTATGGTTGGCTTTTGCATGTATTTAGTATAACTACACTGCTGTTAAATTCATTTACTAACTTGGTTACAAGCAATATTTTCGATCTATTCTTAGGATATATAGAGTAAATTTATGAATCTTTGAGAGAGTTAGTAGATATTAACAAAATTAGGTTTAATCTTTACCTATGGCTAAGTTAGTTACCGAGTTCAACCCAATACCTATATTAATTGGTGGTACTGGACGTAGTGGAACAACAATCGTTGGTGATCTTCTAAATGAACATCCAGAAGTTAGAACAAGCTTACCTACTGAGATTAAATTTTTGGCAAATCCTGGTGGCCTTCTAGATATTACCTTTGGCCGTCGAGAGAATCCAGATAAGCCTCAACACAATGTTTCTATCCTAAATTTCAGAACATATCGGAAAAGGAGAAAACGAGATCAAGAAAGATTTAGTGAGTTTTTCGATCTAATCTGGAGCAAATGGTGGGAAATTGATGCTCCACCGCCTCATGGTAGAGGATTAATTTCAGGTATCACAAAATCAAAGCTTGAAGAATTACTTGCACAACTTAAAAAAAGTTATCGTCGTAACCGAGTAAAGGCTGCTAACCAATTTATGCTGGGATTGATTACTAATCAAGATGCCGCAGGGAAAGAAAAGTACTGGGTAGAAACAACTCCGTTAAATATTGCTAATGCCACAAGAATTATGGAGATTATTCCTAATGCTAAATTCATAAATATGGTGCGAGACCCACGGGATGTAATTTCCTCTCTGCTAACTAAAAATTGGGGACCTAATACAGCACTTGAGGGAATAGAGTGGATTGAAAAAAGACTTGTTGCTGGTCATGACTGTCTTAGTGCAATACCTGCTAGCCAACAGATAACTATCAAACTAGAAGATTTAGTGATTGATAAACGAGAAAAGACTTACTTACAATTACTTGAATTCTTGGGTATCGAGGATTCACAAAATATGAAAAATTTTTTTAATTCAAAAATGACTATGGATGCTGCATCTAGTGGGCGCTGGAAAAGCGAAGTGGCGGATCCTTTTTTTAACCAGAAGTACTCGGAAATGGTTGAAAGATTAAAATCAATAGGAATAGCAACCTACGAGAATTGAACTTTTTATTTAATGGTGGCGGGTGAAGGATTTGAACCTTCGAAGGCAGAGCCGGGGGATTTACAGTCCCCTCCCATTGGCCGCTCGGGCAACCCGCCAGGATTGTATGCCAAGTCTAAACCCTAATACTTACTAGATCAAAACTGCAATAATCTTAGATCACCAGCGTGACCTCTAGATTTTAAATGAACTTCCTAAAATCAAGGTATGGAACTGATTTCTCGTTGTGGATTTAAGTACTAATTCCAACTCTTTACCGAAGAGCAGCATTTTTGCTTACTGGATTGATAAAAACAAATTTTTACTAGTAAAGTGAGATTATGGCTGACAGTAGCTTTGATATTATTTCAAAGATAGATCAAATGGAACTAGACAATGCTTTTAACCAATGTGATCGTGAATTAGCTACGCGGTTTGATTTTAAGAACACAGGGACTAAGGTTGAAAAAACTGGGATTAAGGTAGTTATCGAATCAGATACTGAAGAAAGAGCTAAAGCCGCTCTAGACGTTTTTAAGGATAAGTTAGTTAAGCGCACTGTTTCACTCAAACATCTAGAGGCGAGTGACCCTAAGTTAAGTGGTAAGACTTACATTATCTCTTGTGAGTTTAAGGAAGGTATATCTACCGAGAATGCAAAGAAGATCGCTAAATTCTTAAAAGAATCTGGACCAAAATCCTTAAAAACTCAAATACAAGGAGATGAATTAAGAGTTTCAAGTAAAAGCCGTGATGACTTACAAGTAGCAATTTCCTTAGTTAAACAAGAGTCATGGGAATTTGCTGTCCAGTTTACAAATTTCCGCTAACGAGTCGAGAGTTAATTGAAATTAAATAGTTCGGGAGTTCTGTTTGGCATAAGCGCTTATGTAATATGGGGACTTCTTCCAATTTATTGGCGATGGCTAGAGCGAGCATCCTCATATGAAATTCTGGGGCATCGCGCAGTATGGTCACTTGTTTTTTGCTTATTATTTCTAGCATTTCAAAAACAATTAATAAGCACCTTTAAACTCTTTAAAGATATTAG
>B570J29614_1000054_pt1 | contig 10166 bp, 10 predicted proteins | sample LakMenEpi22Aug11_FD_29614 | JGI IMG/M metagenome (IMG submission 29614) | reverse complement strand
ATTTTTTCGAAAATATTGAAAATTTAGGAATTTATCATTCAGAATTTAATCTGAAGTATGTCGAAACATTAGTTAATAATGGTAAAATTGAAGAAGCTTATATATTTATAAAAAAGTTAGATAAGTCTTATCAATCGGTATATCCATTTAATCTCATATTGTTCGTTCATGATTTTAAGAAAGAAAGATATTCAAAATTACAAAGCTATATTTCTTTACCAAAACAAAGCTTTAGTGACCCACTACTATTAGAACTGTATCAAAATCTTGGCTTGTGGGCAGATTTATCAAATAAGAATACTGAGGATTTAAACGAAAAGATTAATAGGTCAAATTCTAGTTTTAAAAATGTTTCGTTAACACAAAAAATTTTAATTAATTTGTATTTAGATAATCAGAAAAATATTGATCTAAATTTTAGTGAAATTTCCAATAAAAAAGAATTAGGTAGGTATAATTATTTTTATTTATCTTATTATCTAGAAAAAAATAATAAAGATAAGATTAATGATATTATCAATCGGAATTTAGAAATATCTTCTGAAAATTTACTATTTAAACAGCTCTTTTTAGACTCACATGAAAATAAATTTTATAAAATTGACAAATTTTATAAAAGAAAAAATATTAATCATGGTTTAGCAGAATTATTATATTTATTTGCTAACTTTTATCAAAACTATGAACAAGTTCAGATTTCAAATTTTTATTTAAATTTAAGTGAATATTTAAATCCTAATTTTCTGTCTAATAAAATCTTAAAAATAGAAAATCTTATTATATTAAATAATTTAGAAGAATCAGAAAAAGAATTAAAGATNATTGAAAAACTAGGAAAAGAATTTAATTGGTATGCAAATTTAACAAGATTAAGATTTTTACCAAACAATAACACTGAGAAGCAAATTAATTTACTTGAAAACTTTTTAAAAAATAATGAATTTTTTAAATCTGAAAAATATTTTGAATTAGCAAATTTTCTAAGAGCTAATAAAAATTACACCAAATCTATAGAATTATATGAAAAATCAATAGCGTCAAAAAAAGATAAAAGAGATGACGATTGGATTTATTATTACAATCTAGCTATTAGCCAAGAACGAGCAGGAGTATGGGAAAATGCAGAAAAAAATTTTTTACAAGCTCTTAAAATTTCTCCTAAGCAGCCTGAGGTTTTAAATTATTTGGCATATAGTTGGNTAGAAAAAAAAATTAATTTAGATAAAGCAAAAGAAATGTTAGTTGAGGCTGTNAACTTAAGTAAAGGACGAGGATATATTTTAGATTCACTTGGCTGGGCATATTTTTTACTAAAAGATTTTGATAAAGCAGAAGAAATTTTGCAGACAGCTTATGAAAAAGAACCTTCAGAAGCAGTTATTTATGATCATTACGGCGATGTTCTTTGGACAAATGGAAAACAAATCCAAGCTAGATATGTTTGGCAAAATGCTATTAAGCTTAAAAATATTGAGCAGGATTTAAAAGAATCTATTAATAAAAAAATAATTTTTGGATTAGATGATGCTGACAAAAAAAAGTCTTAAAGCTTATGGCAAGATAAATTTATATTTAAAAGTAATCAAAAAATTAAAAAATAAATATCACGAAATAGAAAGCTTATTTTGTTTTTTTAATATTTATGATGAGATTTTTGTGTCTGCTAATAGAACATATAATCAGATCATTTTTACTGGAAAATTTTCTAAAGGAATAAGCAATACTAACAACACAGTATTAAAATTATTTAATATTTTAAAAAAATACCCAAAATTTAATAAACTTAAATTTAAAATTAGAATTGTAAAAAATATACCACAAGGATCTGGATTTGGAGGTGGTTCAGCAGATGTTTCTGTATTACTTAATTTTTTTAATAAATATCTAAAACTAAATTTNAAAAAAAACACAATTTCTTCAATATGTAATAAAATAGGGGCTGATGTTGAGCCTTCTTTAAATACTAATTTTAAAATTCTTTATGGATCTAATAAAATTATAGAATTCAAAAAAAAACCAAAATTTAATTTATTATTAGTTTATCCAAATTGTTTTAATTCCACAAAAAATATTTATCTTTCAAACAAAATATTTTCAAAAAAAAATAATTCTGAAATTTACTTTTTAAAAAAGAATATTCTAAATATGAATTATTTGATCAAATTTTTAAATTATAAAGGAAATGATCTAGAACAGAGTGCTTTTAAAAAAAACAAGACCATATTAAAATTATTAACTTTTCTTAAGAAATTAAAAGGCTGTAAGATAGCCAGAATGACAGGTAGCGGTTCAGCTTGTTTTGCTATTTTTGAAAATAACTCACATTTAGCTGAAGCTATTCTTTCTCTAAAAAAACATTATAAAAGTTATTGGATAAGGAAAGCAAAAATAATATAACCTTATTTCTAAAATTAATATTGGGGCTTAGCCAAGCGGTAAGGCAGCGGGTTTTGATCCCGCCATCCCAGGTTCGAATCCTGGAGCCCCAGCCAAGTTAAAAATAATTGCTGTGATTAGAGAAGAAAAAAAATCAGATAATAAAAAAATTTTTTTACTCGAAGAAGCTGTTCTAGGTCCAGGAAGATATGCAAGACCCAGTTTTAGATTAAGAGAGAATCTCGAGCGCAATATTAAATATTCAAAAGTTTATTGCAAAGGACAGAAAATAATTGGAAGCATCAGATATTTTAATTGCAAGATAGAAAATAATAGCGGGTTAATGCTTGGACCCTTAATAGTGGATCAGAAATTCAAAGGAAGAGGGATAGGTAAAGAATTGGTAAACAAAAGCATAGGTGTTATCAATGAAAAGAATATTGATTTTATTATTTTAATTGGAGAATTTGACTATTACGGACAATTTGGTTTTGAAAGAAATGCCAATGTATATTTTTCATTAAATGTTAGAAAAGAAAAAATCTTGTTAAAAAAATTATCAGAAAAAAATAATACATTATCTGGTAAAATAGAATTATATTAATATTTTTAATGAAAAAATCATTTTTATTTTCAAAAGAAAATAAAAAATTAATTTCAATTTTAAATCCAATTAACTTAGAAACCCACACGCAGTTTGTTGGAGGTTGCGTTAGAAAAGCAATAGAGGGAAAATTAACAAGAGATATCGATTTGGCTACTGTTTATAAGCCAGAGCAAGTTAAAAAAATATTATTAAAAAATAATTATAAAGTCTTAGATTTAGCAATTAAATATGGTTCAATTACAACCTTCTCTAAGAATTATAAATATGAAATTACATCTTTAAGAAAAGATATAAAGCCTGATGGCAGGCATGCAAAGATTCAATGGACCAATAATTGGTTAGAAGACTCCTTAAGAAGAGATTTTACAATCAATGCAATTTATTGTGATAAATTTGGAAAGATTTTTGATCCAGTAAATGGAACCCGGGATTTAAAAAATAAAAAGATTATTTTTATCGGAAGTGCAGATTTAAGAATTAAAGAAGATTATTTAAGAATTCTAAGATTCATAAGATTTTCATTAGAATACAACTCTAATATTAAAGATCGCAATATTATAAGAATTATTAATAAAAATGTTAGATTTTTAAAATTTATCTCCCAAGAAAGATTATTTATTGAGTTAAAAAAAATTTTAGAATTAAAAAATTTTTTTAAAATTAATAATAAGAATTATTTCAAGAAGATTATTAGCCGAGTATATAAAATAAAATTCTTTGAGAGATTAAATAGAGTTCAGATTTTGAATGAAAAATTAGGATTAAATTTAGATTATCTTCAACTACTTTCAATATTATTAGTTGGATATGATAAAAAAAATATCTATTTTGCTAGAGAATTTCGACTGTCTAACAAGGATAAAGACTATCTTAATTTTATTTACGAACAGTTTAAGTTACTAAAAAATAAACCTTATGGTTATCAGACAATCAGACGTCAGTTATATTTTTATGATAAAGAATTTACTTTAGATTTTTTAAATTTTATTTTTTGTGCAAAAAAGGAAGTTAATTTAGAAACTTTTATAAAGTACAGACTATTTATTAAAAAATTTAAAGTCCCAAAATTTCCTATTTCTGGAGATTTTTTAATTAAAAAAGGATTTAAACAAGGAAAGAAACTTGGAAAAAAATTAGAATTTTTAAAAGATTCTTGGATTGAAAATAATTTTAAATTAAATTTGCGTAATATTTAATACTTAAATTAAATATATTTAACTTCAATAATCTCATAATTTTTTTCTCCAGCTGGAGTTTTGACAGAGACAAAATCGCCCGTATGTTTTGAAACTAATTCTAATGCGATTGGTGATTTATAAAATAACAAACCTTCTTTTGCATTTGCTTCATCTTTACCAACAATTTTGTATTTTTTTTTCTCATTAGTTTCCATATCTAATAAAATAATTGTTGATCCAAAAATTACTTTGTTATCATTTTTGATTTTTGCAACATCGACAATATTTGCAGTTGCTATTGTTGTTTCAATTTCTTGAATTCTTCTTTCGTTATGACCCTGTTCTTCTTTTGCAGCATGATATTCGGCATTTTCTTTTAGATCACCATGAGCTCTCGCTTCCGAAATAGCAGTTACTATCTTCGGTCGAGTCACAGAGATTCTCTCTTGCAATTCTATTTTAATTTTTTCTAACCCTTGAGGAGTAATTGGTTCTTTTTCCATTTAGATTTTTACCATTTTGCAAGCGGAGGAAGCGACATAAAAATAGCTTCAATATTTCCATTGGTATTTAAACCAAATTTAGTGCCGCGATCGTATAATAAATTAAATTCCACGTATCTGCCTCTTTTTATTAATTGTTTTTCTTTATCTTTTTCATTCCATTTTAAAAACATTTTTTCTTGTATTATCTTAGAAGATGCTCTTAAAAAAGTCATTCCAACATCTCTTGTGTAATTAAAATCTTCATTCCAGTTATTGGAAGCAAGATAATCATAAAATATTCCACCATCTCCTCTAGGTTCTTGTCTGTGAGGTAAATAAAAATATTGATCACAATTTTTTTTATGCAGTGAATAATAATTCTTATTATGAAGATTGCACATTTTCTTTATTTCTTGATGAAAATATTTTTTTTGATTTAAATCTTTTATGCATGGAGTCATATCCATCCCTCCACCAAACCAAGATTTTGAGGTAACTATAAATCTGGTGTTAAAATGAAATGCCGGAACTTTTGGATTTTTCATATGTGCAACAACAGAGATTCCAGAGGCCCAAAAATTAGGATTATTAACTGCTCCTGGAATTTTTTTTCTAAATTCTTTATTAAATTTTCCAGAGACTGTCGAAATATTAACTCCAACTTTTTCAAAAACCGAGCCATTCTCAATTAACGCAAATGTTCCTCCGCCTTTGGAACTTCCGCCAGCATTCCATTTATTTTTTTTAAATACGATTTTTTTTTTAGACTTGAGATATTCGATCCTTTCAAATTCACCNCAAATAGAATTTCTTAAACTTTCAAACCAATTTCTAGCAATAATTTTTTTTTCTTCTAAATTTGAATTCATTATTAAAGATTATTGTAATTGTTTTGCCTAAGTGCCTCAGATAATACAATAGAAATAGAAGTTACAACATTTAAAGATCTGGTTTTTTTAGACATTGGTATCTTTAGTCTTGCATCGGCTATCTCGTGTACAGAATCTGGTACACCAGCGCTTTCTCTTCCAAATAATATTGTATCATTTTTTTTAAAATCAAAATTATAATAATTTTTTTCTGCTTTAGTTGTTATTAGAATTATTCTTTTATCTTTTTTAGTTTTAATAAAATCATCGAAAGATTGATATCTTATAATCTTACAATTTTTATAATAATCCATGTAAATATTTTTGAGTCTTTTTTCATCAAATTGAAACCCACAAGGCTCAATAATTTCTAAAGTTGCATTTAAACATGCACACAATCTTATGGTTGCAGCTGTATTTTGAGGAATATCGGGCTGAAACAATGCAATATTAATCATATAAGAAATTTATTATTTATGCGTCATTCTGGCTATGGAAAAGAAAATAGTTTAGAAATAATTTAACTAAATATTTATGTCAGAAAACGATAATAAGTCCGATAACAAAAATAGAAGAGATTTTTTAACTGTTGCAACTACAGCTGTTGGTGCAGTTGGAGTTGGGGCAGTTGTTTGGCCCATTGTAAGTCAAATGAATCCTGACGCATCAGTAAAAGCCCTTTCATCTATTGAAGTAGATTTATCAAAAATTAAAGAAGGAAATGAAATAACAGTTTTATGGAGAGGCAAGCCTGTTTTTATTAAAAGAAGAACTAAAGAAGAAATTGCTAGTGCTGAAAAAGTTGACATTAAAGATTTGAAAGATCCTCAGCTTGATAGCAAAAGAGTTAAAAAAGCTGAGTGGTTAGTTTTAGTTGGGGTTTGTACTCATTTAGGATGCGTTCCCATTAGCGGCAAAGGTGATTATGGTGGATGGTTTTGCCCCTGTCACGGCTCTCATTATGATAGTTCAGGAAGAATTAGAAAAGGACCAGCGCCAACTAACTTAGAAGTTCCAACTTATGAGTTTGTTGGAGATAATAAAATTAAATTAGGTTAAAAAATATTATGAGCGAAAAAGATTCTAATTTTAATCAAAATGAAATCAAACTTGTCCATACTAATAAGGTAGGTGGTTCTCCATTTAAAGGTGTAGTCGGCTGGATAGATAATCGTCTTCCAATTATTAGAATGTTTAAATACGAATATTTAGATTTTCAAGTTCCAAAAAACCTAAGCTATCTCTGGAGTCTTGGAGGAATATTAATGATATGTCTGATATCTTTAATCGTTACAGGCTTAGTCCTTGGAATGCACTATAAGCCGTCTTCGGCGGAGGCTTTCACATCAGTTGAAAAAATAATGAGAGATGTAAACTATGGTTGGTTGATTAGATACGCTCACATAAACTTTGCCTCTTTTTTCTTTATCGCTGTGTATATCCATATTTTTAGAGGACTTTATTACGGTTCTTATAAAGAGCCGCGCCAACTGATGTGGCTTATAGGTATCGTTATTTTTTTTCTGATGATGGCAACTGCTTTCCTCGGTTATACTTTGCCATGGGGACAAATGAGTTACTGGGGAGCTACAGTTATCACAAATCTTTTTTCAGCCGTTCCGTTTGTAGGAGAGGCAATAGTTACATGGTTATGGGGAGATTATTCAGTTGGAGATTCAACATTAAATCGATTCTACGTTTTGCATTGGCTCTTAGCTTTTGGAATCTTAGGTATAGTTATTTTTCACGTGATAGCTTTACATATTGTTGGCTCCAATAATCCTTCAGGCATTGAACCTATTGACACTAGAGACACGGTCAGTTTTGCTCCGTTTACAACCAGCAAGGATTTATTTGCAATGCTAATTTTTTTATTAGCGTTTGTAATAATTACAATGTACGCGCCGAATTACCTTGGGCATCCCGATAATTATATTCCTGCTGATCCCTTAATTACTCCGGCGCACATAGTTCCTGAATGGTATTTTTTACCTTTTTACGCAATTTTAAGAGCCATTCCAGATAAACTGATGGGAGTAATCGCAATGATAAGCAGCATTGCTGTCTTAGGTTTATTACCGTGGTTAGATTTATCTAAAGTTAGATCCTCCGTTTTTAGACCCATTTGGAAACAATGTGTATTTTTGTTTGTTCTTGATTTTTTTATATTAATGTACGTTGGTGGAATGCCAGCTGAAGGTATTTACGTTTTGATAAGCAGAGTAGGAACGGCCTATTGGTTCTTATTTTTTTTAGTTATAGCGCCGTTGGTTTCTTTAACGGAAAAAACCTTACCGATGCCTAAAAGTATTCATGAGTATGAGGATTGGAAAAAGCAAGGAAAAATTAAAACACTAAAAATTTTTTAAATAAATTATGAGTATTTTATTAAAATTCTCATCTTTTTTTTTATTTTTTATAATAACATCCTCTAGTTTGCATTCAGCTGAAAAGCAGGAAAAACTTTTAAAACAATCGTGGTCTTTTGATGGGTTATTTGGAAAGTTTGATAGAGCATCTCTTCAAAGAGGTTATCAAGTTTACACAGAAGTTTGCGCATCTTGTCATTCAATGAATCTTCTAAGTTATAGAAATTTATCAGAAGTGGGCGGGCCAAGTTTTTCAGAAGAAGAAGTTAAGGCAATAGCGTCAAAAGTTGAAGTTTTAGATGGTCCAAATGATAATGGAGAAATGTTTAAAAGATCTGGAAAACCCTCTGATAAATTCGCAAGTCCATTTGCTAATGAAAAAGCAGCAAGAGCAGCAAATGGTGGAGCATACCCTCCTGATATGTCAGTTTTAGTAAAAGCTAGAGCAGGTGGGCCCGATTATATTTATTCAATTTTAATGGGTTATGACGATAAACCGCCAAAGGGATTTAAGCTTGATGATGGAGTTTATTATAATAAATATATGTCAGGTAATAAAATTAAAATGGCAAAACCATTGAATAAAGATTCTGTAAATTATTCAGATGGAACCGCAGCAACGGAAGAGCAGCTTTCAAAAGATGTAGTGACTTTTTTAACCTGGGCATCAGAACCTACTTTAGAAGCTAGAAAAAGAATAGGGTTTAAGACTGTAATTTATTTATTAATTCTTACGGTGCTAGTTTATCTTGTTAAGAAAAAAATTTGGTTACGTATTGAACCTAAAGTGTAAAACATCTCCATCAGCCACTTCATAATCTTTTCCTTCTATTTTTAATTTTCCATTATCTCGAGCTCCCACTTCGCCTACATGTTGAATATAGTCTGAATAAGATATAACCTCAGCTTTAATGAAGCCCTTTTTAAAATCAGAGTGAATAACTTCAGCCGCATCAGGTGCTTTGCAGTTTTTTTCAATAGTCCATGCGTGAGTCTCTTTCGGACCTACTGTAAAATAAGTACTTAAGTTTAAAATTTTATATCCAGCTTTTATTATTTGATCTAATCCAGATTCTTTTATTCCAATTTCTTTCATAAATTCACTGGCCTCCGAATCTTGAAGTTCAGTGATTTGTTGTTCAATTTCAGCAGAGACAATTACCACCGTATCATTTTTAAATTTCTCTTTTATTTTTTCAGAATAAGTATTGCCTGAACTGACACTATTCTCATCTACGTTGCAGACTAAGATTCTGGGTTTTGTTGATAAAATACCTAAATTTTTAATTAATTTTTTTTCGAATTTTTCCTCCAATTTCTCTGGTCTAATTCCTTTTTTGAGAAATTCATAAACATGCTCTAAAATTTCAAAAGTATCTTTATTTAATTCAGTGTTTTTATTCTTTTTTTGAGACAATCTTTTTTCAACAGATTCTAAATCTGAAATCATCATTTCAGTTTCTACTGTTTCTAAATCTCTTATAGGATCTACTGTTTTATTGACATTTTGTATTTCACTTGAATCAAAACACCTCAGCATATGTATTACAGCATCGACCTCTCTAATATTTGCAAGAAATTTATTACCCAAACCTTCCCCTTTAGATGCTCCGGCCACTAGCCCAGCAATATCTACAAAAGTTATATATGTTGGAATAATCTTTTCAGATTTTGCAATATTTGAAAGTTTTTCTAATCTTTCATCAGGGACTGTAACAACACCAATATTCGGTTCTATGGTACAAAAAGGGAAGTTAGCCGCTTGAGCATTTTTAGATTTTGTAAGAGCATTAAATAGCGTTGATTTACCAACGTTGGGCAAACCTACGATTCCACATTTAAAACTCATACAGACTTATTGATTACTTTTAGAAGTAAAATCGTCTAGTTTTTTTTCTATAAGAAGATTTATATTTTTAAATATTTTCTTAATAATTTGATCTATTGTTATTTTTTCCTCTTCAGTGAAATCATTTAGAACATGTTTATCTACTAATTCTTTGTCACCAGGATGACCTATGCCAATTCTAATTCTGTTATAATCAGTACCTATGGAGTCGTCTATTGACTTAATGCCATTGTGGCCACCGCTAGATCCTCCAATCTTAGTTTTTATTTTGCCAATTTCGATATCCATGTCGTCATGAAATACAAAAATATTATTGGTTTTAATTCTATGGTAATCTGTTATTTCTCTAATACACATTCCAGAATTATTCATAAAAGTTAATGGCTTTACTACTATTACTTTATTATCCTGTACTTGACCGTTAGTTAGCAGA
>B570J29614_1000052_pt1 | contig 10196 bp, 10 predicted proteins | sample LakMenEpi22Aug11_FD_29614 | JGI IMG/M metagenome (IMG submission 29614) | reverse complement strand
GCTGTAACAGAGCTACTTTATGCAATAGGTGAAGACCCAAGCCGGGATGGTTTGAAGGACACACCAAAGAGATTTGCTAAAGCGCTATTAGAAAATTTTGCTGGCCTTTGGCAAAAACCCGAAGATGTTTTAACAACTACATTTGATATCGGACACAGAGAGCTTGTAATTGTTAGAGACATAGAAGTTTTCTCGCATTGCGAGCATCATTTAACCCCATTCCATGGCCTAGCTCATATTGGTTACATTCCAGGTGAGAGTGGAAGAATTACAGGAATTTCAAAACTCGCTCGATTAGTTGATCTCTATGCTCGCAGACCTCAAGTACAAGAGAGATTAACATCGCAAGTTGCAGATGCNTTAGTTGAAATATTAGAGCCAGGAGGGGTCATAGTAATTATTGATTGTGAACACCTATGTATGTCCATGCGTGGCGTTAGGAAGTCTCAAGCCAGAACAACAACTAGTGCTGTTCGTGGGCAATTACTAAACCCAACAACAAGAGCTGAAGCAATTTCTTTAATTAATCAATCTAGGTAAAAATGAGTAAAACATTAGTAATGGGAATTCTAAACATTACCCCAGACTCATTCGCTGACGGTGGCAAATACTTTTCAAAAGATGCAGCAATAAATCATGGCAGAAGGTTGATTACAGAGGGTGCAGACATTATCGATGTTGGAGGTGAGTCAACTCGACCTGGTGCCGAACGTGTTAGTGAAGATGAAGAACTTAGTAGAGTCATTCCAGTAGTTGAAGAACTAGTAAAAGATGGTGCAGTTATAAGTGTCGACACAATGCGCTCTAACGTGGCTAAAGAAGCAATCGGAAAAGGCGCTTCATACATTAACGATGTAAGCGGTGGCTTAGCTGATGAGAAAATGGCAGATGTTATTGCTAAAAATCCAAAGATTCAGTACATAGTTATGCATTGGCGAGGCCATTCAAAGGATATGCAAAGTAATTCCGAGTATAAAGATGTCGTTCGTGATGTAAAAGATGAATTGGACGAAAGGGTCATTTCATTAATCAATCAAGGGGTAAGCACAGAACAAATAATTTTAGACCCAGGCATTGGTTTTGCTAAAACTAGTGAACATAATTGGGCACTATTACAAAATATTGAAAGATTACAAATGCTTGGTTATCCATTACTAGTCGGAGTTTCTCGGAAGAGATTCTTAGGCGAGTTGATTAACTCTAAAGAACCAGATTCAAGGGAGTTTGCGACAATAGCTTTAACAACCGAGTTAGCTCGCCAGCAGGTTTGGGCAGTAAGAACTCATTCAGTCAAAGCACATAAGGATGCAATTTCTGTAATCGAACGGCTTCGAAAATGAGCGACAAAATATTAATTAAAGGTATCTCCGCCAAAGGGTTTCATGGTGTACTTAAAAGTGAACAGATTAAAGGTCAAAAATTTATTATTGATATTGAATTGAGTTTAGTTCTTAAAAATTTGCGAGATGATCTTAATAAAACAGTTAACTATGCAGAGGTTACTGAAATAGTTGTAAAACACATAACAGGAAAACCTGTTCTTCTTATTGAAACTCTTGCAGAAAATATTGCCAATGAAGTATTAAGTCAATATAAGAAAGTAAATAATGTTTTAGTTACTGTACATAAACCTAAAGCGCCGATTAAATTCAAATTTAAAGATGTGCAGGTTCAAATAGAAGTCAAAAGATGAAAGCCGTAATTGCTTTAGGTTCAAATATTGAAAATAGAAAGCTCAATTTGGATATTGCCATAACGCATCTTGAAAAATTAATATCTAACCTTGTTACATCTAAGTACATTGAAACTAAGGCAGTTGGTGGGCCAATCCAGGCAGATTATTTAAATGCAGTTGTGTTTGGTGAGTCAGATTTAGAAGCTGAAGAACTTTTAAAAAGGTTACTCGAAATAGAAAATACGATGGGCAGGGTCAGAGTAGAGAAATGGGGGCCGAGATTAATTGATTTAGATTTAATAGTTTTTGGGGATCAGATAATAGATTCAGATATGTTAAAGCTGCCACATCCACTTGCCCACACAAGAGAGTTTGTGATTGGTCCTTGGCTTTCTATAGATCCAAACGGTTTTATTCCAGGAATTGGGGAGATTAAAACAGTTTTGGCATCTTTAACTCAAAAGAGTTAAACTTAACATCTAGCCCGGTACCCGGAAAGGACTGGAGCAATGATAGAAATTCATAAATCCGCTGCAGATTTTGCACGCCAAAAATATGATGTATTGGTACCAACTATGGGCGCTCTTCATGCAGGGCATGAGTCATTAATTAAAATCGGCAAATCTTCAGGGAAAAAAGTTTTAGTTAGTATTTTTGTTAATCCGCTTCAATTTGAAAATAAAAATGATCTTGAAAATTACCCCAAATCAGTTGAAAAGGATTTAGCGTTGGCTGAATCTGCAGGTGCTGATGGAATTTTTATTCCAAGCAAAGAGGAAATTTATCCAGGAAAGGTAAATGAAGTTTCAGCCGGTAAGTTAGGTGAGATTTACGAAGGGAAATCGAGACCTAATCATTTCAATGGGGTACTAACTGTAGTTAAAAGACTTTTTGAAATATCTACTCCTCGTATGGCAGTTTTTGGTGAAAAGGATTTCCAGCAATTATTTTTAATTAAAAAAATGGTAAAAGAACATGGTTTACCGATTGAAATATCGGCGGCCCCTACTATCAGAGATGAATTTGGACTTGCTCTCTCTTCACGGAATGTTTTTCTAGATATCGACCAGAAGAAAAGTGCACAAGTGCTTTTTCGTACACTACAAAAATCTAGTATCGATGAAATGAAGCAAGAGATTAGAAATGAACCCAACTTTAAGTTAGATTATTTAGAGATTATTAATGAAGAGTCCTTTTTAAAAGCGGATAAAAGCACTCGATATAAGCGTGGAATCATTGCTGGCTGGATTAATCAAGTTAGATTAATCGATAATATGCAAGTGAGTTTTACGTCATGAGATTATTAACGGGTAAACCTGGCTGGAGTACCAGTGCAGATGTTGTTGTAATTGGATCTGGTGTAGCTGGATTAACAACTGCTCTTAATCTTCGGTCACATGACTTGTCAGTTTTACTTGTCACCAAAGCCACAATTGATGAAGGCTCAACAAAGTGGGCACAAGGCGGAATTGCTGCCGCACTAGGACCTGGGGATACACCAGACCAACACAAAAAAGACACATTAATTGCCGGTGCTGGTTTGTGTGATACCAAAGCTGTTGATGTCTTAGTTTCAGAAGGCCCAGAGGCAGTAAGAAAGTTAATTGCACAAGGTGCTGTGTTTGATAAATCTGCAACCGGTGAGATTGCACTAACTCGTGAGGGTGGACATTTAAGAGATCGAATTCTTCATGCCGGTGGTGATGCAACTGGAGCTGAAGTATCNAGAGCNCTACTGGCTGCAGTAAAAGATGACAAAGGTATTGAGATCATCGAACANGCCCTTGCAATAGATGCACTAAAAAGTAAAACNGGCCGAGTTTGCGGCGTAGTTCTGCATGTAATTGGGGCAGGAAGTAGAGATGGTGTTGGNATGGCTTTAGCTAAAGCTGTAGTAATTGCAACTGGTGGATTAGGACAAGTTTATTCACAAACNACAAACCCTTCAGTTTCAACTGGTGATGGTGTTGCTTTGGCCTTACGCGCAGGAGCTAAGGTTGCAGATGTTGAGTTCATACAATTCCATCCAACTGTTTTATGGCGAGATTTGGCGAACAGGGGTCAACAACCATTGATTAGCGAAGCAGTTCGTGGTGAAGGGGCTATTTTATTAAATCATAAGAATGAGCAATTTATGATTGGCAAGCACCCACAAGCAGACCTTGCTCCTAGAGATATTGTTTCTAAAGAAATTTTTAATCAAATGCAAGAAAGTGGTCAACCTTTTGTGTGGCTAGATGCAACTAAAGTAAAAGATTTTAAAAATAGATTCCCAACAATTTATGCCTCATGTCTAGCAAATGGGATTGACCCAACTACTGAAAAAATACCTGTCGCACCCGCTTCTCATTATGCTTCAGGTGGCGTCAGAGTTGACTTGGATGGGCAATCTTCAGTAGCCGGGCTATATGTTTGTGGAGAGTCAGCGTGTACNGGCGCACATGGTGCAAACCGGCTTGCCTCAAATTCATTNCTAGANGGATTAGTTTTTGGNGCCAGAATTGCNGCTGCATTAGCCAAGAATTTACCAAATCAAGAAGATCCAATTGAAGATANNANAACTAATCTGCTNGACCCTAAAATTGTTTTAACGTTACAAATTTCNATGAGTGAAGGCGCTGGNGTAATGCGTACCGAAGCTTCTTTACGTAAAACAATGCAAACTTTAAGTGAGTTATCAAAACTAACAAGTGAACAACCGGAAATACAATCTTGGGAGGCTTCAAANCTTCACTTNCTTGCCACAGCAATAGTAAATTCTGCGCTTACCAGAAAAGAGTCTCGCGGTTCACATTGGCGAAGTGATTACCCTAATATTTCAGATGAATGGTTATGTCGAATTACTGGCGAACTAGATTCAAATGGAAAATGGAAGACAGAATTGGAGCCAGTTAAATGAATCAATTAAGAGATAATTTAAAATTGATTGGGTTGTCACCAAATCATATTTTCCAACAAGTTAAAGATGCAATTGCTGAAGATTTAGCAGGAGGTGAGGATGTAACCTCGAATGCGACTATTTCAGATTCACAAGTATCTACAGCTGACTTTATATCTAAAAGCTGATGGAGTTGTCAGTGGCCTACATGTTGTAGCAGCTGTTTTAGAGTACTGCGGAGTTAATAACTATGAAGTCTTAGTCGATGAAGGAATGCAAGTTAAATCTGGGAAAGTATTGATTACAGCTCAAGGCAATACAAAAAAATTGCTGCTAGCCGAGAGAACTGCACTTAACTTTCTCTCACATTTAAGCGGTATTTCAACTTTAACAAATAAATGGGTAATTCAGACAGCTGGGACTAAATGCAAAATTAGAGATACTAGAAAAACTACCCCCGGACTTAGGCAGCTAGAAAAGTTTGCCGTAAAAATGGGTGGTGGAGAGAATCACCGACTTTCACTATCCCACTCAGTATTACTAAAGGATAACCATATTGTTGCTGCTGGCAGTATTACGAAGGCATTTAAATTAATCAAAGAAAAATATCCAACTAAAGAGTTAGAGATAGAGGTAGATAACTTAGATCAATTATCTGAAGTTATTTTACTTCAGCCAAATTTAGTTTTATTGGATAACATGAGTGTAGATGAGTGCCAAAAGGCAGTTGAAATAGTAAAAGGTAAATTTCAGTTAGAAGCTTCAGGAGGTCTAACGTTAGAAAATGCTAAAGCATATGCACAGACTGGGGTTGATTATTTAGCTGTTGGTGCATTAACTCACTCAGCTCCAGCTTTTGACATCGGACTAGATTTTAGAAAGGGAAAATAATGTTACTTGCAATAGATGTAGGGAATACCAACACCGTACTTGGAGTTTTTAATGGTGATGTTTTAGAACACTCATGGCGAGTTAAAACAGACCCAAGGGATACAGCAGATGAGTTATGGCTGCAATACAGTTCATTGGTAGAAGGTTTTGATATTACAGGTATTGCAATTTGTTCAACAGTTCCTGCGGTATTACGTGAGGTAAGAAAACTAGTAAATGATCATTANTCTGATTTAAAAAGTGTGATTATTGAACCTGGCGTAAAGACTGGCGTACCTTTATTAGTTGATAATCCAAAAGAGATTGGTGCAGANCGAATAGTTAATACTTTAGCTGCATCTACTTTATACGGGAAAGATGGGCCAGCTATTGTGGTTGATTTTGGCACCTCAACAAATTTAGATGTTGTCTCGCCTAAGGGTGAATTTTTAGGAGGAGCTTTAGCACCAGGGATAGAAATTTCTGTTGAAGCTCTTGCCGCTAGGGCAGCTCAGTTAAGAAAAGTAGAACTAATTAAGCCAAAATCAGTAATTGGTAAAAATACCGTAGAAGCGCTGCAGTCTGGAACTATTTTTGGCTTTGCTGGCCAAGTAGATGGCTTGGTTAATCGAATTATTGATGAACTTGAAGAGCTATATCCAAATTCAGGTGATGTATCAGTGATTGCAACTGGTGGACTTGCACCACTTGTGCTGGGTATTAGCGAAAGTATTGAATTTCATGAGCCAGATCTAACACTCATTGGATTGCGCTTAGTATATGAGCGTAATTAATTCATAACAGCAGCCAGCAGCGATAGGATTTAACACATTATGGCTGATGAGGATGATCTACCGGAGCAATTGAGAATTCGGCGAGAAAAGCGTGCCGCAATTCTAAAGCGCGGTGCTGAACCATATCCAGTTGCTGTCCCTAGAACTTCATCACTTTCAGAGATCAGATCAAAGCATAAAGATTTACCAATTGATGTTTCAACTGGAATTATAGAATCGGTAACAGGGCGAGTAATTTTTAAGCGAGATACTGGAAAATTATGCTTTGCAAATTTGCGGGAAGGCGATGGCACTGAGCTGCAAGCTATGTTTTCACTAGATAAAATCGGCGAAGATCAATTAGAAATATGGAAAACAGAGATCGATTTAGGTGACATAGTTTCTGTAACTGGTGAGGTAATTACCTCAAAAAGAGGCGAGTTATCAATCCTGGCAAACTCATTCGCATTAGCTGCAAAATCACTTAGACCACTTCCAGTAGAGCACAAGCCACTCTCTGAAGAAAGTCGCGTTCGGATGAGATATGTAGATTTAATTGTTCGACCTGAAGCTAGAAGTAATGCCCGCTTAAGACCTGCAGTTATGCGCTCACTTCGAAATACTTTTAACACAAGGAATTTTTTAGAGGTTGAAACACCAATGTTGCAAGTAATGCATGGGGGTGCAGCCGCTAGACCATTTAAAACTTTTAGTAATGCCTATGAGATGGATCTATTCCTAAGGATTGCCCCAGAGTTGTATTTAAAAAGATGTGTAGTCGGCGGTTTGGAAAAAGTTTATGAGATAAATAGGAATTTTCGTAATGAAGGAGCTGACTCATCTCATTCACCTGAGTTTGCGATGATTGAAACTTATGAAGCATATGGTGACTGGAACAGCATGGCTGATTTAACTCAAACATTAGTACAGCAAGCGGCCAAGGATGTTTTTGGTTCACATACTGCAAAACATTTTGATGGTCGAGAGATTGATCTAGGTGGAAAGTGGAATGAAATTTCGTTATTTGATGCCATCTCAGAAGGTGTTGGCCAAGAGGTAACAGCACTAACTAGTTATGAAGAGCTAAAGAAAATTGCTACAAAACTCGGTATAAAAATTGATCCAAAGTGGATTACTGGAAAGTTAGCCGAAGAGATTTTTGAGCATGTAGCTAAAGATAAATTAATTAAGCCAACATTTGTTAAGGGATTTCCGATTGATACCTCACCACTAGTGAGAGCCCATCGTGAAGTAGCAGGAGTTGCTGAAAAGTGGGATTTATATGTTGAAGGCTTTGAGCTAGCAACTGGTTACTCAGAGTTAGTTGATCCAGTAATTCAGCGCGAGCGGTTAGTTGAACAATCTAAACTAGGAGCTAGTGGCGATTTAGAAGCTATGGGAGTTGATGAAGATTTTCTGAAAGCTATGGAGTATGGCATGCCACCTATGGGTGGAATGGGAATGGGTGTCGATAGATTGTTAATGGCATTAACTGGTCTAGGTATCAGNGAAACTATTTTGTTTCCATTAGTTAAACCAACAAGTGGTGATGAGTAGTGTCCACTTTAATAAGACCTGCAAAAACTTCAGATATCAAGAAAATTAGAGAGATTGTCTCTCACTACATTGGNGAACGTAGGTTGCTTGCAAAAGAAACAGTTACCCTCTATGAAACTGTTCAAGAATTTTCAGTCGCAGAGGTGGATGGCGAAGTAGTTGGTTGCGGTGCACTACATGTTTTGTGGGAAGATCTAGCTGAGGTTAGAACTGTTGCAGTTAAACAAGATTTTCATGGTCAAGGTATCGGACATCAATTACTAGAGAACATAATTGAAAGAGCAAAAATAGTTGGCGTTAAGCGAGTATTTTGCTTAACTTTTGAAACAAAATTTTTTGGCTCACATGGTTTTAATGAAATCAAAGGCACGCCGGTTGAGCCAGATGTTTATGCACAGCTATTGCGTTCTTATGATGATGGAATTGCAGAGTTTTTGGAGCTAGAAAGTGTTAAACCCAACACTCTTGGGAATACCCGAATGCTTAAAATTCTCTAAATTTTGGGCATAAACGGGCTGGATGTATTGTTATACAGCGGTAAGTAGCCCAATTTAGGTAGTTATTCACAGCCAAATCTATGTGCGTAAGGTCCTACCTAACCATTAGGCTATTTCATATAAAGAAAGGTGTCATCGATGTTTGAGCGGTTTACCGATCGTGCTCGTCGCGTTGTTGTTTTAGCGCAAGAAGAAGCACGCATGCTCAATCACAATTACATTGGCACCGAACATATTCTTTTGGGTTTAATCCATGAGGGTGAAGGCGTTGCGGCTAAAGGGCTTGAGTCTTTAGGAATTTCATTAGAGGCAGTTCGTTCCCAAGTTGAAGAAATAATTGGCCAAGGACAACAGGCACCATCAGGGCATATTCCGTTTACCCCTAGAGCTAAAAAAGTTTTAGAGCTTTCACTGCGCGAAGCGCTGCAATTAGGACACAACTACATTGGCACCGAACATATTCTTTTAGGATTAATCAGAGAAGGTGAAGGCGTTGCAGCCCAGGTTCTAGTAAAGCTTGGTGCTGACTTATCTCGCGTTCGCCAACAAGTAATTCAATTGCTATCTGGTTACCAAGGCAAGGAAGCAGTTGCTGCTGGCGGCCCAGCTGAAGGACAACCTTCAACATCTTTAGTTTTGGATCAGTTTGGTAGAAATTTGACACAAGCAGCTCGTGAAGGAAAATTAGATCCAGTAATTGGGCGCGAAAAAGAAATCGAACGCGTGATGCAAATTTTGTCCCGCAGAACAAAGAATAATCCAGTTCTAATTGGTGAGCCTGGTGTTGGTAAAACTGCAGTGGTTGAAGGCTTAGCCCAAGCAATTGTTAAGGGTGATATTCCAGAGACTTTAAAAGATAAACAACTTTATTCTTTAGATTTAGGAGCTTTAGTTGCTGGCTCTCGCTATCGTGGAGATTTTGAAGAGAGATTAAAGAAAGTATTAAAAGAGATTAGAACTCGTGGCGATATCATTTTGTTCATTGATGAAATTCATACCTTAGTCGGAGCTGGCGCAGCTGAAGGTGCGATTGACGCAGCATCTATTTTGAAGCCAATGTTGGCTCGGGGTGAGTTACAGACTATTGGTGCCACCACACTTGATGAGTATCGTAAACATTTAGAAAAAGATGCAGCGCTTGAGCGACGTTTCCAACCTATTCAAGTTTCTGAGCCAACAGTTGCACACACAATTGAAATTCTAAAAGGACTTCGCGATCGCTATGAAAGCCACCATAAAGTTTCAATTTCAGATGGTGCTTTAGTATCTGCAGCTACGTTGGCTGATCGTTATGTTTCAGATCGCCACCTGCCGGATAAAGCAATTGATTTAATTGATGAGGCTGGTTCACGTCTTCGAATCCGAAGAATGACAGTTCCGCCTGAAATTCGGGAGTACGATGACAAAATTGCCTCAGCCCGTAAGGAAAAAGAGTCTGCAATTGATAGCCAAGATTTTGAGAAGGCAGCTTCTTTACGCGATAAAGAAAAGAACTTAATCACTGAAAAAGCTGAGCGCGAGAAAAATTGGAAAGCTGGCGATCTTGATGTTGTTGCTGAAGTTGATGAAGAGTTAATTGCTGAAGTACTTTCAACTGCAACTGGAATTCCAGTCTTTAAGTTAACTGAGGCTGAGACTGCTCGCTTGCTTCGTATGGAAGAAGAGTTACATCGCCGTGTAATTGGTCAAGACCAAGCAATTAAAGCTTTATCTCAAGCAATTCGCCGAACACGAGCCGGCCTTAAAGATCCTAAGCGTCCTGGTGGTTCATTTATATTTGCCGGTCCATCTGGAGTTGGTAAGACAGAGCTTTCAAGAACGCTTGCTCAATTCTTGTTTGGTGATGCTGATGCATTGATTCAACTTGATATGTCTGAGTACTCTGAAAAACACACCGCCTCTAGATTATTTGGTGCTCCTCCTGGTTATGTTGGTTATGACGATGG
>B570J29614_1000047_pt1 | contig 10460 bp, 8 predicted proteins | sample LakMenEpi22Aug11_FD_29614 | JGI IMG/M metagenome (IMG submission 29614) | reverse complement strand
GCGATGTTCCAGGTTTCGCATTTGAACTTCTTCAAGACCCATGCACTTATCCTAACTTGCTAAATCTCACGGAGCCTTTTTGACACCTTTAAGGCTGCGCATATTACTTCGAATTAGATAGACAGAAGTCAACGCAATTACCACTGCTGAGACCCAGATATTTACTCTTAAGCCTAATACCTGATTGGCATCATCAATTCTTAATGCCTCGATCCACAATCTTCCAATTGTGTATCCCAAAACATAGATCGCAAACAAATCTCCAGATTGCTTTGGAACTTTCTTCAAAAGCCAAGGAAGCTTTACCAAAATAATAGCTACTAATACACACCAAATTAATTCATACAGGAAGGTGGGGTGGAATGTCTCAAATTGTTCATATCCGTTTGGTCGTTTACTTGCCTGTATCTCCAGTCCCCAAATAAGCTCAGTTGGTTTTCCAAATAACTCTTGATTAAACCAATTTCCAATTCGCCCAATTGCTTGTGCTAAAACGACCCCAGGTGCTAGCGCATCTAAAAATTTTGCAAACTCAAGGGTTGTACTGTGAGTTCGAAAATATAAGTAAGCACCTATGGCACCAAGTGATATCGCGCCCCAGATACCTAAACCACCTTGCCAAATTTTAAGCGCATCAAGTGGCTCTCCTGATTTGCCAAAATATTGTTGAGGAGAAGAAATCACATGGTAAATCCGGCCACCAATAATTCCAAAAGGAACTGCCCATATTGATGCTTCTAATACATCCTCTGGATTGCCACCCATTGCTGCATATCTTTTTTTGCCGATAAAAATTGCAACCGCAATTCCAATAATTATGCAGATTGCATAGTAATAAACCGTAAACGGTCCAATACTAAGTGCAGAAGAACTTGGGCTTGGAATCAAGTTAATCCTCTAAATTTAATTATTTACTGAACACCAGCAGCAGCCAAAGCGGCTTTAAACTTAACTGGATCACCGTACTCAGTATTTCTATCCAGCGGTTTACCATTTACTAATACAGTTGGCGTGCTATTTACATTAGCTTTTCCAGATTCAACTGTAATGTTTCTAGTCCACTTAACATACTTACCTTCATTCACACATTCTTTAAAGGTGTTGCTAGTGATGCCGACTGCATTGCCAATTGCTATCAAAGAATCATTTGTCCATCTACCGGTATTCTCACCTGACGGTTGATTTTGAAATAGCGCTAGGTTCATATCTACAAACTTACTTTCATCAGCTGAGCATGCTGCAGCGTTTGCTGCAAGAATTGATTCTGGTCCAATAAATGTCATTGGGTGGAAAACTACCTTTGCCTTATTTTGGGCAATTACCTCATTTAGATATCCACCATTTAAAATTTCAAAAGATCGACAGGCTGGACATTGATAATCAACATAAACATCAATTTTAGGAGTNGCCGTAGGGTTGAGAACTATTCCGTAACCATCGGCCTCTGACACAGCGGCAGGGATTTCGTAGTTTGAACTGGCACGGTTGCTAATTATTGAAAAAATAACACCAACGACGACAATAAATGCCACCATTATTACTACAAGATTTCTTGTTCCCTTATCACCGCTACTACTTGTTGCCATGTCTACTCTCCTATTTGGTTTATAACTTATTTATCTAACGCAAATCTACCCTTTGGGTAGAAATATAAGAAAACGCCAAGCGCAAGAAATCCAATGTCCCTAAGGATTGTGGATAGATATTTGGTGTCCTCTGGGTCAATTGTGCCTCCACCACCAAAGCACCCGCAATCAATGCTTAACCCACGCGCCCATGCCTGAGCAATTGCAATTATGAAGCCCAGCATAATTAATGCGCCAAGTGCTCCCATAATCCTCACAGCGACTCCAAGTATTAACAGAGCACCAATACCTATTTCAACCCAAGGTAGGGCATAACCGAAAAAATTAGCAAGCCAGATGGGAAGCATTTCGTAAGCGCGTACTGACATTGCAGATTTTTGTAGATTTCCAATTTTCAATGCGCCTGCAACTATTAATACTCCACCAAGAATCAAACGAGAAAGAAGGGTTAACCAAGGTTGTGCGATTTTAAATTTTTCTTGCACTTCTTACCCCTTCTGATAGTGATTCGGCCAGCTGTTTTACTTTCTTCAATCCAGTTCGTCCAGCCCCAAATTCTTGAACAACTTTAATGAAAGCGGAGCCCACAATTACGCCATCAGCAAAAACTGCAACCTCTTTTGCCTGCTCCTTATTGGAAACGCCTAATCCTACTGCAACAGGGGTATTTGAAACTGATCTAACACGTTCGACTAATTGCTTAGCATTTGCTGAGACTAAACTTCTTGTACCAGTTACGCCCATCAAACTTGCAGCATAAACAAATCCTGTGCATTCATTAGCTACTTTAGCCAAGCGATCTTTTGTACTACTTGGTGCAACTACATAAATTCGATTTAATGAGTTTTGGGTTGACTCTAATCTCCATCTATCTGATTCTTCAAAGGTTAGATCCGGCGTGATGACACCAGATCCGCCGCGCTTTGAAACCTCNCGAGCAAATTCTGTCGCTCCATATTTTTCTATCGGACTCCAGTAGCTCATTATTACCGAAGGCACACCTAGCTCAACACTTGTTTGTAACAACTCAAAAACTTCAGCAACGCCAGCTCCGTTTTTAATCGCTTCTTCAGAGGCTGCTTGAATTACAGGTCCATCCATCACGGGATCAGAGTATGGATAGCCAATTTCAATCGCGTCGACACCACCGGAAACCATTGCCTTAATAATTTTTTTAGCTTTTTTCTGAGTAGGAAATCCTGCCGGTAAATACCCGATTAACAGAGCACGATTTTCTGTTTTTGCTTTTGTAAAGAGTTTTTCAAGCGGGGTAGACATTAAAGCGGTAATCCAAAATAATCTGCTGCGGTTTGAACGTCTTTATCGCCCCTGCCTGAAAGATTTATCAACAAAGTTGCTTCTTTACCTAGTTCATTTCCAATTTCTAGCGCACCCGCAAGTGCGTGCGCAGTCTCTATCGCAGGAATTATTCCTTCTGATTTACAAAGCAAAGAGAATGCATACATTGCTTGATCATCAGTAATTGGCCGATACTCTGCTCGACCTAAATCATTTAGATAGGCATGTTCAGGGCCAACTCCAGGGTAGTCAAGTCCGGCAGAAATTGAATGTGATTCAACTGTCTGTCCATCCTTATCTTGCAATACATAAGAACGAGTGCCATGCAGTACACCAGGAGATCCTCCTGAAATTGTTGCAGCATGTAATCCTGTCTCAATTCCTTTTCCACCAGCTTCTAGCCCAATCAATCTCACTGATGCATCTTCAATAAATGGATGGAAAATACCAATCGCATTTGATCCACCACCAACACAGGCAAGAACTGCATCTGGAAGTTTTCCGGTTAATTCCAATACCTGTTCTCTAGCCTCTACTCCAATTATTCTTTGAAAATCTCTAACAATAGTTGGAAATGGGTGAGGTCCGGCTACAGTTCCAAGCAAATAATGTGTAGTTTCAACATTAGTAACCCAGTCTCGCATTGCTTCATTTATAGCATCTTTGAGTGTTTTGGATCCTTGAGTAACTGGAACAACCTCAGCTCCTAGTAACTTCATTCTTGCCACATTTAATGCTTGGCGTTTGGTATCGGCTTCCCCCATGTAAACAACACATTCCAAACCAAATAAAGCAGCAGCGGTAGCAGAAGCAACTCCATGTTGGCCAGCGCCAGTCTCTGCAATAATTCTTTTCTTTCCCATTCGCTTAGTCAATAAAGCTTGACCCAACACATTATTTATTTTATGACTGCCAGTATGATTTAAATCCTCGCGCTTTAATAAAATTCTCGCTCCCCCTGCATACTGCGAAAATCTCTTTGCATCAGTCAAAATACTTGGCCTACCTGTATAGGTTTTATGTAATTGATTTAGTTCAGCGTGAAACTCAGAATCTGACTGAGCCTGACTATGAGCTTCAGCTAATTCATCTAATGCAGCAATTAACGCTTCTGGAACAAAACGTCCACCATAAGGCCCAAAGTGTCCCAAAACCTTTGATTCAAAATCCTGAATTTTATCTTTAGCCATTAGTGAAGTTTATTGGAAATCTAGCGATTGAGTAGTTCTTTTATCGTATGAACTGGATTACCTGACTTAACAAGAGTCTCGCCTACCAAAATGGCATCAGCTCCAAGTGATTCAATTTTCTCCACCTCATCTCGAGTCGAGATCCCTGATTCGGCAACTTTAAGCACATTCTCTGGCAACCTTGGCAGAATCAAATCAAAGGCAGTTTTATCAATCTCTAAAGTTTTAAGATTCCGGCAATTAACGCCAATTATTTTGCTATCAATCTCAAGGGCCAACTCCACTTCCGACAAATCATGTACTTCCACTAAGACCTGCATTCCAAGGCCAGTAGCCAACTGAAAGTAATCCTTTAATTGAGACTTTGATAAGCCAGCAACTATAAGTAGTAATAAATCACTACCGATAATTCTAGATTCATACACTTGGAATTCTGTGACTATAAAATCTTTTCGTAGAACTGGAAGACTCACGGCACTTCTTACTGAGACAAGATCTGAAATACTCCCCTTAAACCTTCGTTCTTCAGTCAAAATACTTATGATCTCAGCTCCACCGGCCTGATAGGAGTTAGCTAACTCAACCGGATTAGAAATAGTTGCAAGCGCGCCCTTGCTAGGTGATGATCGCTTCACCTCTGCAATTAAACTAAGTCCTTTCTTGCTCAATGCCGAATAAGCATCTCGCAAGACTGGTGCTTGGTCTAACTGCTTTTCTAAAATTGATATTGGAACCAACCTATTATTAACATCTGCGAGAACACCTTCAATGATTTGACTTAGCGCACTATTACTTTCCATCAGTTGGATCCTTTCCCTCAGAAAGTAGATTCCAAGTGCTTTTAGCTTTTGGTTCATATCGTTGAGAGCTAGAGCGCTTACTTAACTTGATGATCAAGTAAATAGCGAAAATGATGAGTAAAAAAACTCCCACTAATGATGATTTCATTTAGTAGATATCATTCTATTAGAGGTTGCAATTGCACCTAAGACAGCTGCTGCTTTATTTATACACTCTTGATTCTCGGCTTTAGGATTTGAATCAGCAACAATTCCTGCCCCTGCCTGTACATAAGCCACATTATCTTTTATAACCGCAGTACGGATAGCAATACAAGTATCAATGTTCCCCGTAAAATCTAGATAGCCAATTGTTCCACCATAGATTCCACGTGTGTTAATTTCATTTTCTTCAATTATTTCCATTGCTCGTGGTTTGGGAGCACCAGAAAGTGTGCCAGCTGGGAAAACTGCAAATAATGCATCAATTGGTTTCTTGTTTGAAAGCAACTTACCAATTACCGTCGAAACAATATGCATTACATGGGAATACTTCTCTATCTGCATGAACTCAGTTACCTCAACTGAACCAGGCTGGCATACTCGACCTAAATCATTCCTACCTAAGTCAACCAACATTAGGTGTTCTGCCCGCTCTTTCGGATCAGATAGCAATTCTTTAGCTATATCCTCATCTATCTTTGAATCACTACTTCTAGCTCTAGTGCCTGCTATCGGGTGAATCATTACCTTATCTGAAGTAACTTTAACTAGCGCTTCAGGGCTTGATCCAACAACAGATAGGCCATCTTCAAACTTAAATAAATACATATATGGACTTGGATTTTGATCTCTAAGTACTCGATATAAATCAAAAGGATCTGATTCAACTGGCATCGAAAATCTTTGCGATAAAACAACTTGAAAAGCTTCTCCTGATTTTATTTCTTCTTTAATTAATTCAACTTTTGAGGTGTACTCGCTATTTGTTGTATTCCTGGAATAAATAGGGTCTATTCGCCCTGGAATTGGTAGAAAGTTTGGTGGATCTTTTTCTGCTAAATCTCTCTCCATCTTATCAAGACGATTTATTGCATTTTCGTATGCTTCATCAATTCGTTCATTACTACCATCCCAATTAATTGCATTTGCGATTAAAGTCACTACTTCTTCCTGATGATCGTACACAGCTAGATCTGAGGTAAGCATCATTGCAATTTCTGGAATATCAATATCTTCTTTAGTGTGAGTTGGTAATTTTTCTAGGCGCCTAACAATTTCGTATCCTAAGTAACCAACTAATCCACCAGTTAATGGTGGTAAATCATTCAACTTAGGTGAGCGAAGATGCAGTGTAGAAACTCTTAGTGCTGATAGTGGATCAATACCAAACGGAGCCCCAGCCGGCATTACGCCACTCCAGACTGCCAGCCCGTTGGATTCAGTTAAGGTCGCTTCGCTATTTACACCAATAAAAGAGTACCGTGCCCAAATTCCTGCTTCAGCTGATTCAAGAAGAAAAGTTCCCGGTCTGTGGTTTGCTAGTTTGCTATAAATTGAAAGTGGAGTCTCTTTCGATCCGGTGAGTTTTCGTGCAACAGGAATAACGTTATGAGTTGCCGCGAACTGCCTAAATTCAGCAAGGGACATCAGTGCCTTATTCATGTGCTTATTGTGCCTTAGTCGCCCACTGTTTCGTTACTTATAGTTTGATCCGTGTAATTGGCAAATCCCTATGAGCGTATCTAATATATCCCGCTTAAATTCTTATATGAAGTACTTCTTTGAAAATTAACCTAAATCAAATATTTAGTTCAACCTACCAGGCAATCTGGACCAAGTACCGTTTTTAAATCAGCACTAAGACTTGGCGAAGAAGTAACTTTCAAAGCTTCATCTAATTTGAGTATTGTATTTTTCTCCCCGTCTGCCAATCTCAAATGAACTTCCCGACCACCTGGATGTGAACGCAGAATTTCCTTTACTCGATCAATAACTGGTGGAGTACACCTTGCCATTTCCATTGAGATCACAAAGGGGCCAGTTGGCACAATATTCAAATCTGGAATGCTTAAATCCAACGCTGAAACTCTTGGCTGTTCCTCTCTTTTATCTACTCTGCCTCTTATCGCAACAATCCTATCTTCGACCAAATTAACGCCATGAGTTGAATAAGAATTTGAGAAAAATAGTACATCGATTGCACCTTCTAGATCTTCGACAGTAACTATTGCCCAAGGTGCTCCTTGCTTAGATACTTTTCGTTGAATTTGAGTTATCAATCCGCAGATTGTTATCACTTGATCATGCCCAACCTCAGAAATTTGGCTAATCGTAAAGTCAGATACGCTCTTTAAGACATGTTCTACTCCAAGTAATGGATGATCCGATACATATAATCCAAGCATTTCTCTTTCATAACCGAGCAAAACCATTTTGTCCCACTCAGTAGTTGGAATATCAAGCTCTACTCCACTAACAGAGGTTGTTGCAGTACTGCCACCAAAAAGATCGAACTGGCCAATTGATTCAGCTCGCTTGGTTTCAGAAATTGCATCCAAGGCTTCTGGATAGACCATCATTAATCCCCTTCGTGTGTGCCCTAAGGAGTCAAATGCACCAGCTTTGATAAGTGACTCAATGCTTTTCTTATTACAAACAATTGAATCTACTTTCGATAAAAAATCACCAAAGTTTAGATATCTATCCTTATCAATTCTGTTCTTAATTATTGACGCAACAACATTTTCTCCAACGTTTCTTATGGCAGTAAGACCAAATCGGATGTCTTCACCTATCGGGGTGTATTCAGAGTCTGACTCGTTTACATCGGGAGGTAAAACCTTTATCCCCATTCGCCTACATTCGTTCAAATATAGAGCACTCTTATCTTTATCATCTCTAACGCTAGTTAGTAGGGCAGCCATGTATTCAGTTGGATAATTTGCTTTTAAATAAGCAGTCCAGAAAGAGAGCAATCCATATCCTGCGCTGTGTGCTCGATTAAAAGCATAATCAGAGAACGGGATAAGTGTTTGCCAAAGCTTTTCTATCGCATCTTCTGAAAATCCATTTGACTTCATACCTTGTTCAAAGTGAACTCGTTCTTTATCAAGAATTTCTTTGTTCTTTTTTCCCATCGCCTTTCTTAATAAATCCGCTCTGCCGAGGGTAAACCCAGCAACTTTTCGAGCAATTGCTAGCACCTGCTCTTGATAAACAATTAGTCCATAAGTATCTTTCAAAATTTCATTTAATGGCTCTTCTAGTTCAGCATGGATTGCAACAGGTGCTTTACGACGATTCTTGTAATCTGCATACTTATTATGCGAGTCCTCACCCATTGGACCTGGTCGATAAAGTGCAATTACCGCAGAGATATCCTCGAAACTATCTGGTGCCATAGAGCGGAGCAGGGCTCTAATTGGTGCACTATCTAACTGAAATACTCCTAAAGTATCTCCTCTTGAAAGCAGTTCAAAAGTTTTCGTATCCTTTAGTGGCAATTCTTCAAGCACAACTTTCTTACCTAAATTCTTTTCTATGTTTACCAAACAATCATCGAGAACAGATAAGTTTCTAAGTCCTAGAAAGTCCATTTTTAGAAGACCGATTGCCTCACACGCTCCCATATCAAACTGGGTAATTACCGCACCATCGGCCTCTCTACGATGAATAGGAATTACATCTAATAATGGTTCTTTACTTAAAATTACGCCAGCTGCATGAACTCCCCACTGGCGCTTTAATCCTTCAATTCCTCGTGCAGTGTCAACAATTTTTTTAGAATCAATATCACTTGCATATAAATTCCTAAATTCAGAAGCCTCTGAATATCTATCATCTTCAACATCAAAGATTCCACTGAGAGANATGTCTTTTCCCATTACAGAAGGTGGCAATGATTTGGTCAGTCTTTCGCCGAGAGCATATGGATATCCCAATACTCTGGTTGAATCTTTGATTGCTTGCTTAGATTTAATGGTTCCGTAGGTAATGATCTGTGCAACTCGATCATCACCATATTTAGTTGTTGCATATTGGATCATTTCTGATCTTCTTCGCTCATCAAAATCTAAATCAATATCGGGCATAGAAATACGCTCTGGATTTAGAAACCTTTCAAATAACAATCCGAATTTTATTGGATCTAAGCCAGTGATTCCTAGGGCGTAAGAAACTAATGAACCAGCGGCTGAGCCGCGACCTGGTCCAACTCTAATTCCAACTTTTCTTGCATGAGAGCACAAATCAGAGACAACTAAGAAGTATCCTGGAAATCCCATTTTAATCATTACATCTAACTCAAAATTTAGGCGTTCTTGGTATTCAACCGGAATATTGCTGTTTAATTTTTCAGCTAAACCTTTGTTTGCAACTTTTACCAACCAACTATCTTCGGTTTCACCTGCAGGGACTTCAAATCTAGGTAATAAGTTCTCACCCTCGCGCATAGTTATATCGCAACGTTCAGCAATTATTAAAGTGTTATCGCAAGATTCTGGTATATCTTTGAAGAGTGTTCGCATCTGGGATGCTGTCTTTAGATAAAACTCAGAATTTTCAAATTTAAACCGCTTTGGATCTGCTAGCGTAGAACCAGACTGAATGCATAAAAGCACTTCGTGAGCGGCTGCATCATTATGAAATGTATAGTGCAGGTCGTTTGTGGCTAATGGTGGTAAATTTAAATCTTTCCCAAGTCTTAGTAAGTCAGTAAATACTCTCTTCTCAATATCAATTGAGTGATCCATTAACTCAAGAAAATAATTTTCAGCCCCAAAAATATCCTTCATCTCACTGGCAGCTTTTTTGGCTTCTTCGTAGGCTCCCATTCTTAAGCGAGTTTGAATCTCGCCACCGGCGCATCCAGTTGTACCAATTAATCCTGCTGAATACTTTGAAAGTAATTCTCTATCAACACGTGGTTTGTAATAGAAACCTTCAAGAGATGCTAACGAAGATAGCTTGAATAGGTTAGATAATCCTTGATTGTTTTGAGCAAGCAGTGTCATATGGGTGTAAGCACCACCGGCTGAGACATCATCTTCTCCGCCATCTGCCCATTTAACTCTTCGTTTATCAAATCTAGATTCGGGGGCAACATAGGCTTCAATTCCAATTATTGGCTTAACGTTGGCTGATTTTGCGGATTTATAAAACTCATAAGCCCCAAATACATTTCCGTGATCAGTCATTGCAATAGCTGGCATACCCTGCTTTGCAACCTCTTCAACTAACTCTGTTATTTTTGCAGCACCGTCTAGCATCGAATATTCAGTATGCACATGAAGATGCACAAAATTCTCTGAGTTGCTGGAGTTTTTAGGTGAGTTAGACATCGGTGGTGAGATTACTACTGACCTACATTTCTAACGGGCAAAATCCGAAAGTAGGGCAAGTGAGCGTGTCAGATCCTCAGGGTAATCGCATGAAAAGGATATTTGCTGCCCACTGCCTGGGTGAGTAAAAGATAGGTGCATTGCATGTAGCCACGGCCTAGACACCTTCAATTTTTCAGCTAAAACAGGATCTGATCCATAAGTTAAATCTCCAACTAATGGATGGTGCAATGCCGAAAAGTGAACCCTTATCTGATGTGTCCG
>B570J29614_1000041_pt1 | contig 10954 bp, 10 predicted proteins | sample LakMenEpi22Aug11_FD_29614 | JGI IMG/M metagenome (IMG submission 29614) | reverse complement strand
TTAAGCTAAATGCTCAGTACGACAGTATTTCAGTCATAACTTGGACCTTGCTTGGCGCTGGACTTTTGTTAGTGCTGCTCATCGGATTGAGCACCCAATTTGTTATTCGCCAAGTAGTTGCTCCTGTACAACAAGCAGCAGCAGTTGCTGAGAAATTTACCCAAGGTGATTTAACTAGTCGAATGTCGGTGTCGAGCGAAGATGAGCTAGCTAGTTTAGGAAACTCATTTAATGAAATGGCAGTTTCAATTCAACAACAAATCGTTAGATTAGAAAATCTCTCAATGCTGCAGCAGCGATTCGTTTCAGATGTATCACATGAGCTTCGAACCCCACTGACAACCTTGCGAATGGCAGCAGAGGTGATCTATCAGCAGAAAGAAAGTTTTGATCCAAATATTGCTAGAAGTAGTGAGTTGTTAATCAATCAAATAGATCGTTTTGAATTATTACTTTCAGATTTGCTTGAGGTAAGTAGATTTGATGCGGAAGCTGCCTCATTAGGTGTTGTTACCTTTGATATCTCGAATTTGGTTCAAAAAACCGTTGATTACCTTCATCCAAGCAAATCTTCATTGTTTGAAATTGATTCATTGAGTAAATCAATTCAGATTGAGGGTGATCCACGGCGAATCGAGAGAATTCTTCGAAATCTTATAACTAATGCAGTAGATCATGGTGAGGGAAAGAATGTCAGGGTTCAAATAAGAGAGAGTGAAAATGAAATCGCAATTGGAGTTCGAGATTACGGCTTAGGTTTTAATGAAGAAGATGCACCATATTTATTTGATCGTTTTTGGCGGGCTGACCCATCAAGGGCGAGAACTAGTGGTGGCACAGGTCTTGGTTTATCGATTGCCTTAGAGGATGCAAAGCTGCACCAAGGACAGTTATTAGCTTGGGGAAAACCTCATCAAGGTGCTCACTTCGTCTTAACACTACCTAAACGGCATGGTAACTCTGTGCAATCTTTTCCGATCTCGTTAGCACCAGATGATGTTTTTTCAACAACAGTTAAAAAGTAATAACTCTTAGATAGATTCCTGTTATAAATAAAGGGTGCTTGATTCCTTAAGATCCTTAAAAGAGTTGCTCTTTCCACTTTCTTGTTTGGGCTGTGCAACCGCTGATTACTGGCTCTGTCCTACTTGTCAGAGTAATTGGAAGGTGAGCACTAGGAAAACTCTTATTGGTAGCAATCCTTTGTACTTTAAGGCTAATTACAGTGTTAAAACATCAGCAGTCATACTAGCTGCTAAAGAAAGTAACAACCATCTGGCAAGAGACTTACTTGCCATGAGCATTTCACAATCAATTATTTATGCTATGGCGGATTTAGCGATTACAGGTGATATATATTTGGTAACCATTCCTTCCTCGATATCAGCAATTAGAAGGCGTGGACGAGATCATATTCAAGAGCTTGCCATTGAAGTCCAAAACTATCTTGAGTTAAAATCAATAAAATCTCATTTGTTATTTCTTCTTTGCCAGCGAAAAAATATGAAAGATCAGAGCAGATTAAATAGTAGGCAGCGAATGCAAAATACCTACGGAATGTTTGAGGTTACTTCCTGTGAAAATCCTCAGGGGGCGATTTTTCTCATTGATGATCTAGTCACCACCGGCGCATCAATAATGGAGGGGATACGGGCTCTTTTTGAAGCCAAAATCACGGTAACTGCCGCTATTACTGCGTGTGCAGTCGGGCGTAATTCTCTAATACCATAAGCCACTGAGCATTTATAAAATAAATCAAGAGGCTAGCGGAGGATCTTTGTGGGTTTATTAGACAAGATTTTGCGTGCCGGCGAAGGCAAAGCTGTAAAACAATTAGCAAAAATTGCCCAAGAGGTTAATGCTTTCGAAAATCAAATAACTTCATTAGATGATGATGCACTACGTGGTAAAACCGCAGCCTTTAAATTGCGTTATGAAAATGGTGAGAGTCTAGATTCACTTCTACCGGAAGCTTTTGCTGTGGTGCGAGAAGCAGCAAAGCGAACACTGGGACAACGTCATTACGATGTTCAAGTTATGGGTGGTGCTGCGCTACACCGAGGCAATATTGCAGAAATGAAGACTGGAGAAGGTAAAACTTTAGTTTCCACTTTGCCTGCATATCTAAATGCCTTGACTGGTAAAGGTGTTCACATTGTTACTGTAAATGATTATTTAGCAGAGCGTGATAGTGAATGGATGGGAAGAGTTCATAGATTTCTCGGATTAAAAGTCGGCGTAATTCTTGCCAGCATGTCATCAGCAGAACGCCGCGAAGCATATGCAGCAGATATAACTTATGGAACCAATAATGAGTTTGGATTTGATTACCTACGCGATAACATGGCTTGGAGTCTGGTTGATTGCGTGCAACGTGGTCATAATTTTGCAATTGTCGATGAGGTTGACTCGATATTAATTGATGAAGCAAGAACTCCACTGATTATTTCAGGTCCGGCAGATAAGCCCACCAAGTGGTATGTCGAGTTTGCTAATTTGGTTGCAAGATTAAATCTTGGTCAGCATTACGAGATAGATGTAAAAAAGCGCACCGTTGGTATTTTAGAAGAGGGTGTATCTCGAGTCGAAGAAGCACTTGGAATAGAAAACCTTTATGAAGCGGTAAATACCCCAATGATCGGGTACTTAAATAATGCTATCCGAGCCAAAGAGTTGTTTAAGCGGGATAAAGATTATGTCGTGATGAATGGTGAGCTTTTAATTGTCGATGAACACACTGGACGAATGCTCTCTGGTCGACGCTATAGCGAGGGATTGCACCAGGCTTTAGAGGCCAAGGAACGGATTGAAATCCAAAATGAAAACCAGACCTTGGCAACAATTACCCTACAAAACTACTTCCGCTTATATGAGAAGTTAAGCGGTATGACCGGTACGGCAATGACTGAAGCATCTGAATTCATGCAAATCTATAAGTTAGGTGTAATTCCAATACCAACCAATAAGAATATGCAGCGCATTGATCAATCTGATCTGATCTATAAATCTGAAGCTGGCAAATTTATTGCCGTAGCAAATGACATAGTTGAACGTCATGAAAAGGGTCAACCAGTATTGGTCGGAACGGTCAGCGTTGAAAAATCTGAGGAGCTATCGGCAATTTTGAAAAAGCGTGGCATTCCTCATGAAGTATTAAATGCTAAGCAACATGAAAGAGAAGCAGCAATTATTGCCCGTGCTGGCACGGTCGGTGCAGTAACAGTTGCAACCAACATGGCTGGTCGTGGAACTGACATCATGCTTGGTGGTAATCCAGAGTTTATGGCTGATTTTGAATTACAACGCAAAGGTTTAAATCCAGTTGAATCACCTCAAGAGTATGAGAAGGCTTGGCCAGTTGAAATTGAAAAACAAAGGGCTGCGGTAACAAAGGAACATGAGTCGGTGGTTTCACTTGGCGGATTATATGTTCTAGGTACAGAACGACATGAGTCACGACGAATTGATAATCAGCTTCGAGGTCGTTCCGGTCGGCAAGGTGATCCAGGAGAATCTAGATTCTATTTATCTCTACAAGATGAGTTAATGCGCAGATTTAATTCTGGTTTAGTTGAAAGATTTTTAGGCGCTGCTGGCATGCCAGAGGAGACTCCATTGGAGTCAAAGATTGTTAGCAATGCAATCAAATCTGCCCAAACCCAAGTTGAGTCCTTGAACTTTGAAATGCGTAAGAATGTTTTGAAGTATGACGATGTAATGAATAAGCAGCGTGAGGTTGTCTATTCAGAACGACGTGAAGTTTTAGAAGGTGTTGATATCAAGGAGTTAGTTGAGGTTTCACTAGAAGAGACAGTCACTGCATATGTTGATTCGGCAACACAAACAGGTGTGGCTGAAGATTGGGATCTAAACACTCTATGGAATGCACTGAAGGTTCTCTATCCAATCTCCTTTACTGCTGAGCAAATGTTGGAAGAGATCGGTGGCGCAGTTGCATTAGATAGTGAGTATTTACTAGAGAAAATTTTGCAGGACTCAAGACAGTCATACGAAAAGCGGGAATCAGAGTTAACCCCAACTGTTATGCGAGAGCTTGAGCGAAAAATTCTGCTTTCAGTACTAGATCGTAAGTGGCGTGAGCATCTTTATGAGATGGATTATCTACAAGAGGGAATTGGCTTAAGAGCGATGGCCCAGCGAGATCCTCTGGTTGAGTACCAACGTGAAGGCTTTGATCTGTTCACAGCAATGATGGATGCTGTTAAAGAGGAGCTGGTTAGTTTTGTATTTAATGTTGAGGTTCAAGTTGAAGGCGATCAGGTTGGTGCAAAAGGATTAACACCAGCACCAGCTCCGGTAGCAGCACTTCAATACTCTGCAGCTGAGAGCAAGCCAACCGCCGCAGGTGGCACTTCAAAAAATGCCCCTTGTCCATGTGGTTCTGGCAAGAAGTACAAAAGATGCCACGGAGAAAACTAGAGCAGATTTAAATCAGTACAGATCCATCGTTTATCTACGCCCTCTAATCTTAAAGATANTGATCTAACTCGATCGCCAACACGTAAAGTGGCGGTNACTTCAACTACTCCTTCAATTGGTTGGTTAATGTAAATCCTTCTGATCTGACATTTCTGGGTATCGATATTAGATTGAGCAGCAATCTGTTTTTGCGCCGAACGATGACAATTTCTAGATAACTGCGCTAGTGATCTTCGACCAGACCAAACTTCAAGAACTGTAATNACAAAATTCTCACTCCACTTATTAACCTCAGGAAGATCAGAAAGNGGTGAAGGAATTGGTGAAAATTTTGGATGGAGCCACTCATCACCAAACTCTTTGTCAGGTGTTGGGACTAGGTAGAGCTTACTTTTTCGAACACTNTCACGTGTGCTAATNGGTTGAATGATTGTCATAGCTAGATCATTAATTACTAAGTTGCCTGCCAGATCATCCTTTCGGATGATCTTTATCCTGTGCTGATACTGGTAAAAACTANAGATGAAAATTTCAAAATTTGATCTATTTAGAAACTCCAGGCTGGCAATGGGCTTTGCCCTATTNATAATTGCATTAACTGCTGCCAACCTTATTTCAAAGGAAGCTAATCGANCTGTTTTGGTTTGGGCAACNACCGGTGAGCTAGCCCCTGGCCAGATAATCCAAGAATCNGATATCACTCCTGCATCAGTATTACTGGCCCAATCTGCTAAGAATTACCTATCTGCCTCAGCAGAGATTGTTGGCACCACGGTTTTAACAAAGATATCAGCAGGAGATTTGATTCCAGTAGCAGCAATTGGNGNAGGNGANAACNNAGTAAATCAAAGNNTTGTTCCATTNACTATNGAGATCTCNGATCTTCCNATCTCCTTAGTNAGAGGGGATCTANTNGATCTTTATGCNATAAGNAANTCAANTGCAAAAGAGGTGAATGCGCCAGCATTACTGGCCTCTGCCATCACTGTTGAGCAGGTGTTAGAGCGTAATAATTCAGGGGTAGTAAGTGTTTTAGTGATCCTTGAAAATGAGCAAGTTCTTCCCACTTTGAATTTTCTTAGCGATAGCAGATTAATACTTGTTAGAACTCGCTGAGCCTCGTTTAAAACTAGTAACTGCAATCAATAGCAGTGAGCATGAGGAAAGAGTTGCAACTTTGTTGCACTCACAAGGTTGCAACATCATCTATCGAGCTTTGAATCAACAACTTCTATCTACTTTTCTGGCTCAAAATGAAGTGGATCTTTGTGTGCTCCACACCAAGGAGTTTGCACTAGCTGCCGAAATAGATCAGTTACGGCAGAAATATCCTAACCATAGATTTATTGAAGTAAGTGAGAAGGTCGATCAGCAGCAATTGATGAGCCAGCTAACTGCATTAAGTAGACCACCCCTGATACATCAAGTGGTTAGAGTAAGTAACCTAATTTCAGTGTTTGGAACACCAGGCTCACCTGGAATCTCAACTTTAACCAATCACCTAGCAGTCCTAAAATCTGCACAGATAATTGCTGCTACTCATCACAATCTACGTCCACATACTTCACTGAAGGTTGAAAAAATCTCAGCAAGTGAGTTAGATCAAAAGCTTGCAAAACTTGGAGATAAATTCACAATTATTGATGCTGGCGCAACACTCTCGCTAACTAAAACTCTTGCTGACCGACGCAGTAGTGCTAACTGGCTTAATCAAACTCTTATCTGTTCGTCAAAGATGATTTATGTAGCTGGGGCAAATGAGAACGGACTAACTTACTTAAGTGAATTCATTGAAGATTTCAAGAGATTAATCGATCCTCCGAAAATAATCTATGCATTAAACCAGCAACGATTTGATCGACAGGGACAGCTAATTCAGAAAAAGTTCATCGAGTTAGTGGGCCAGATGAGCAGTGCACAAATACCCTTTGATCGCAGATTAGATCGATCGCCCGGAAATACTCATGGCAGCAAGGCATTTTGGCGCAGTAGTACCTTCACCAGACAGATTGAAAAAATTGGTAATCAACTGTCATAAAAGAAGCTCTACCATTGGGCTATGGCCACCCTCTCTGAGTTGATAAGTGAAAACTCAAATTTAAAGGCTAATGAGGTTGAGCATCTCTCTGAATTAGTTGCTGAGTGGAGATTATTAGCTGATTTATCATTTGCAGACTTGTTGTTGTGGTTACCAATCCGCCGCGATGAAAAATCTTGGCCAGAAGGACATCTAGCAATTGCGCAGATTAGACCAACTACCGCAGCGACTGTTTTCACAGAGGATCTAGTTGGCACCAGCATTAATTGGGGGCAACGACCATTAGTTGATCAGGCACTTTCTGACGGTGAAATTGTTAGAGATGCCAAACCAGAACAAGTTGGTCAAATTGTGATCAAAGAGGAGACGATTCCAGTAATTTTAAATGGGAAAATCTTGGCAGTTATTTCCAGACATCGAAACGCAGATTTAATGCGACAACCTTCAAAGTTAGAGTTAAATTATCGGGAGATCGCCCACAAAATCTATAAAATGGTTGCAGAAGGAAATTTTCCAATTAGAAATTCTCTATATAGCTCTGAATCTGCACCCCGAGTTGGTGATGGTTTAATTCGATTAGATGTCAACGGAACAATATTTTTTGCATCTCCAAATGCTAGATCCGCCCTAAGCAGAGTTGGTTTTCAGAAAGAGCTAGAGGGTGAGAATCTTGGAGTAGTTTTCTCAAATTTGAATAAGGGCGATACTCAACCAACAGATGAGTCCTGGCAAACCATGCTCAGTGGCAAATCTTTGCGGCGCACCGAGTATGAATCTCAATCTGCAGTATTAGATATTTTAGTTATCCCATTAACAGAGGGCAGTGATCGCATTGGTGCCATCGTTTTGATCCATAACATAACAGAGCTTCGTAATCGAGATCGGGCACTGCTAACAAAGGATGCCACTATTAAGGAGATTCACCACCGAGTAAAAAACAATTTACAAACAGTTTCAGCACTACTGCGGTTGCAGTCAAGGCGGGTAACTGACCCAATTGCTAGCTCTGCTTTGGATGAGGCAGTTCGTAGAGTGGCATCTATTGCACTAGTTCATGAGACGTTATCAAATCAATCCTCTGAATTTGTGGAGTTTGATTTAGTGCTGGATCAGATTATAAAAAATGCTCTGGATCTTAATCCCAGGTCAATTGGGTATAAAAAGATAGGGGAGTTTGGATCCTTTGACTCCAAAACTGCAACCGCGCTCTCACTAGTAATTACTGAGCTAATTCATAACGCATTAGAACATGGGTTGAGTGAAACTGGAGATCAATTGACGGTTGAGATCTCAAAAAACGGTAATCAATACTTAGTAAGTGTTTGCGACAATGGTTCTGGGTTGCCTGAAGAGTTCAATATTGAAAAGTCTGCCAACTTAGGTTTACAAATAGCAAATACTCTTACAAAAAATGAGTTAAATGGCAGTATAAACTTGGTAAGAGTAGAAAACTTAACTCGAGGTGATATTTCCTTTAAAGTAAATTAAAAAGAGTTTTGATTTTCCATCTGGCGGGCACGGTTTCTAGCAGCCCGTCGTTTCATGGCTCGTCTTTCATCCTCGGATAATCCGCCCCAAACACCAGCATCTTGTCCGCTCTCTAATGCCCAAGCAAGGCAAGGCTCTTTAACTGGACATCTTTCACAAATTTTCTTTGCCTCTTCAATTTGGGCTAAGGCAGGGCCTGTGTTTCCTACCGGGAAGAAAACCTCGGGATCTTCCTCGCGACAAGCTGCTTCATGTCGCCAATCCATAGGGCAGCAACTCCTTCGACGAGTAGGTGTTAATTAGTTAGTAGAAATAAAATCAACTGGCTTATTCTCTCCTTAATTTAATTAATAAACAAGGATATTCAGCAGGGAATTTAAAAAATTTCAGTTAAATAGACAATCCCACAACCTAGATATGCCGTTGGTAGCAAACAACCTTCATATTCTCTTGCCCAGAACCCTGCTCTATCTCCTGGGGCAATAGGGCAATAAACGCAGCCACAGCTCCAGATGCTTAGTTGAATAAATCACAACTATGTTTACTAATTGTTCATATTGCACTGGTGCAATCAATAGGAGAGAATTATCCAATGAGCCAAACCGCATATTTTGCTACTGGATGTTTTTGGGGAGCAGAGCGCAGGTTCTGGAATTTAGATGGCGTAATTCAAACCTCAGTAGGTTATATGGGTGGTGAAAAACCAAATCCTACCTATAAAGAGGTTTGTACTGGTACGACAAATCATGCTGAAATCGTTGAAGTTATTTTTGATCCACAGTTAATAAGTTACAAAAGATTATTGGCAGAGTTTTGGGTGATGCATGATCCAACCTCACTAAATCAACAAGGTGGAGATATTGGAACTCAGTATCGATCAGCGATATTTACTACCTCAAGTGAGCAAATGCAACAAGTACTTGAAAGTAAAGAGATTTATCAAGGTGAGTTAAGTAAAAATGATATCGGCAAAATTGTTACTGAGATTTTGCCAGCAGCAGGTGTTACCTACTGGTTGGCAGAGGAGTATCACCAGAGATATTTAGAAAAGAATCCAAATGGCTATGACTGTCACTCTTCAACTGGAGTAGCTTTTCCATCAGCATTAATGAGCAATAATGGATGAGATCAAACCAATAAATTCAAAGGGTGATCCATATAAGGTGCAAGTTGATGAGAAAGAGTTAGCAAGTCGTATCGATCCACTTTCATTTGATGTATTACGAAAAGCTGCAACTGAGACTGCTTTCACTGGCGAGTACACAGATACTGAAACAATCGGTGTATATAAGTGCAAAGCCTGCAGCGCTGAATTATTTAGATCAGACACCAAGTTCCACTCCGGATGTGGCTGGCCATCCTTTTATGCACCCACAGCAGATGATGCCGTTGAGTTAATTGAGGATCGTTCGCTATTTCCAAGAATTCGAACTGAAGTCAGATGTTCTGCTTGCGGGTCACACCTTGGCCATGTCTTTTCAGGTGAGGGATATGCCGTACCAACTGATCAACGATGGTGTATTAACTCAGTTGCATTACTACTAGAGCCAAAGAACCAAAGTAATTAAGTTATAACCGCTCATTATTAGATGGGCTAGGCTTAAACAATGAGCAACGAGATTGATCTAAACAAGCTAGCTACTGAAAGCAAAGTAGTTGCTGCTGGTCGGCCTGCTAAGCAACCCGATGGAGCACTAAATCCACCAATTGCACTTAATTCAACTTTTCATGAGGGTGGACCAATTGGTTACGGCCGATATGGCAATGAAACTTGGAGTGCGCTAGAGGATGCTATTTCAACTCTTGAAGGTGGAAAGACATTACTGTTTTCATCAGGCATGGCTGCGATTAGTGCAGTTTTTTCCTTACTGCCTGAGGGCTCAGTTGTCGTAGCAGCTAATAATGGATATCAGGGAACAACTACATTATTAAAGAAATTGCATGAAAGTGAAAAACTCAAAGTTAGATTTGTAAACCTAGCCAACACAGATGAAACAGTTGCGGCAATTCCTGGAGCTCAGATGCTCTACCTTGAGTCACCACTTAATCCACTACTTGAAATTATCGATCTACCAAAGCTGATAGCAGCAGGTAAGGCAGCAGGCTGTGGCGTCGCAGTTGATAACACCTTGGCAACACCACTTTTGCAAAATCCCCTTGCCCTTGGTGCAGATATAGTTATTCACTCTGTAACAAAGTATCTATCTGGTCATAGTGATCTAATTTTGGGTTCACTAAGTACAAATGATTCAGCACTTTATAATCGATTAGAGCAATCTCGCAGATATGGTGGCGCAATTGCTGGCCCCTTCGAGGCTTGGATTGCATTACGTGGAGTTCGAACCTTTGCACTTCGTATGCAAAGATCTCAAGAAAATGCCCTGGAGTTAGCCACGCGCTTATCCAAAGATGGGCGAGTAGCAAAGGTTAGATACCCAGGATTGCCAACTGATGCGTATCACCAAATGGCAAAATCCTTTATGAAGGGATTTGGCGCGATGATCTCCTTTGATGTTAATGGCTCAGTAGATCAGGTTGATTTAATGTGTAATAGTTCAAGATTAATTACTAATGCCACCTCCTTAGGTGGAGTGGAATCAATCTGGGAGCGCAGACGCAGATGGGCAACTGAGAGCGCATCGGTGCCTGAAAATCTCATTCGATTTTCAGTTGGTATTGAAAATGTGGATGATCTTTGGGCTGACATTGAGCATGCCTTTACCGCAGCCAAAATTAAATGAGCTCAGTAAAGATCAGATCTGCTGAGATTTCAGATCTACCAGTAATTTTGCAGTTCATCCATGATTTAGCAAAGTATGAAAAAGCACCAAATGAGGTTGAGCTCTCACTTTCAGAGTTAGCGGAATCTCTTTTTGCTAAAACTCCGCAGGTCTATTGCCTGATTTCAGAGGCCGATGGGAAGGCCACTGGCTTTGCAGTTTGGCATCTAAATTACTCAACCTGGCTGGGCAGGCATGGGATTTATTT
>B570J29614_1000036_pt1 | contig 11064 bp, 9 predicted proteins | sample LakMenEpi22Aug11_FD_29614 | JGI IMG/M metagenome (IMG submission 29614) | reverse complement strand
CCGCGCTCCTCAATTGCTGTTAACAACATAGATTCCAAATCCCGGAGGCAATGCCATTGAGCGACCTCCACATGGGCGCCCCCTCAATCAGGTCGCCACAAAAACAGGTCGCGAAGAGGTAAACCGCGTCACCGCCCCATGCGCTTCAGTCCCACGAAATGTTCGCAATGAACAATTTGTTCATTGGTGGCAGTATTCACTGTATTTTGGAGCCGTTTACCCGACCAGGATTGTCCTTGAACATGGTGGAAGCAAATCATGGGATGCCCTAAATGTGGCTGCCGAATGGTCACCCGCTCCAAGTCGACCAGAACGGGCCTGGCATGCTGTAGTTGCGGATCTTTCATCAATCAGGAATCTATTTCCAGCCTCAGTGCGGTTAACTGGTGGATCATTGGCCTGGTACTGGCTGCACTGCTGGGAGCGGTAGGTTTCTTCATTGCTAGTGATGAACTGCTGCCATCCAGCAGCATCCCTGAGGCGACAACCGAGGAGTGACTGGTGAGGGTGCGATCGGCCCTTGGCGATTCAATCCGCCCATCCGCCCATCCACAGGCAGGGGAGCGATCGCCTGAGCGTCCGACCTTGAACAGCAGCCCCTGAAGGCGACTGATCAGCAATCTGGGCCCATCAAACGAACCTTCGCAAACGGAAACACCCACCCACCTTCCTTCCCCTCNCCCGGATGCTGCAAAGCGGCGCCAACAACTGGGGCTCAATGTGTAGCGCACGCGTGGCGATGGTGCCAGCCAAGCAACTGCTACCCCTGCTGGGCAGAACACTGGGAGGATGCCAGGCACCCGAACGCTTAACCTTCATCAACCCTTTCCAGCCCAGATGGACGGAACGCAATGGCCTTTGCCTTCCTGACGAACAGAGTCAGGGGCCTGCAGCGCTGGCGACAGAGGCTCACAGTTCCCCAGTTCACGGTTGTGACTGGCGCCCTTGTGATCCTGCTGGGCACCTTCATCCTCTCGAGTCCCCTCTGCTCCACAGATGATGTGGGCCTCTGGGAAGCCCTGTTCACGGTGACCTCGGCGATCACGGTGACCGGCCTCTCGATCATTGACATCAGCCGTGATCTCACCCCCCTGGGGCAGCTGGCCCTAGCGGGCTTGATCGTCACCGGCGGTCTCGGTCTGATGGCGATCACCACCTTCCTCCAGGGTTTCGTGCAAGGGCGCAGCGGCCTGCGCAACCGCCTGGATCGGGGCAGGGCACTGGATGAGTTTGGGGTCGGCGGCATCGGGCCGACCTTCAACGGCATCCTGGNTGCCGGATTTTGCGTGATGGGTCTGGGCACGGTGGTGCTCTACACCTTTGGCTTCACGGACATCACCAACCCCCTGGATCGCCTCTGGGCTTCGTTGTTTCACTGCATCAGCGCATACAACAACGCNGGTTTCGGTCTCTGGAGCGACAATCTGGTGCGCTACCGCGACAACCCGGTGGTGAATGGGGTGATTGGCAGCCTGATCGTGGTGGGGGGGATCGGCTGGCGCGTGATCAACGACATGTGGGCCAAGCGCTTTCGTCTCGGGCGCATCCGCCGGCTGAGTCTGCATACCCGGCTGGTGTTGCGCAGCACACTGCTGCTGATCGTGATCGGCGCCCTGGGGTTGATGTTCACGGAGCACTTTGCCAAGGATGGGGTGGTATCGGGACTCACACTGCTGCAGCGCCTGCAGGTCACGCTGTTCCAATCGATCACTACGCGCACAGCCGGGTTCAACACCGTTCCCCTGTCCGTGGAGACTCTTTCGGAGGCTGGCCTGCTGCTGATGATCGTGTTGATGTTCATCGGAGCCAGCCCCGGGGGCACCGGCGGCGGCATCAAGACCACCACCTTCGCCTTGCTGATGGGTGCAACCAAATCCACACTTGAGGGTCGTAAGCAGGTGGTGATTCGCAATCGCGAGATGTCCAGTGAACTACTGCTCAAGGCTGTGGGGGTCACCCTGGCCTCCGGACTGTTTGTGCTGTTGATGGCCCTGCTGCTGGGCATCGGGGCAACCGACGATGGCAGCCTGACTGGTATCCGCTTCAGCTTCCTTGAGAAGCTGTTCACCTGCATGTCGGCCTTCTGCACCGTGGGGCTGGATCTGGGTGTCACCGCAGAGCTCAACCGCTGGGGGCAGCTGGTGCTGATGGTGGGCATGTTCGTGGGACGGTTGGGGATCATGCTGCTGTTGGCCGCCCTGTATGGGAACAGACCCCCAGACCGGGTCGGCTACCCCCGTGAGGACCTCTTCCTCTGATCGCTAGCCATCCGCCTCCAGCCCATCGTTCCGACCCGTTTCATGGACACAAATCCCTCGCCCCACCCCTGGTGGCATTGGCGCACAGAGCAGCAGCGTCATCGACGAAGCTTTGCCGTGATCGGTGTTGGTCGTTTCGGCTCATCCGTGATTGAGGAGCTGATCCGTTCCGGCGCCGAAGTGCTGGCGATCGACAACGATCAGAAGGCAGTGGACGCCCTGCGCCTGATCGACGCTTCAATCGAAGCGCGGGTTGTGGATTGCACCGATGAAGATGCCCTCAGAGCCGCCGGCGCTCTCGACATGGGCACGGTTGTGGTGGCCATGCGTGAGCCGATTGAAGCCAGTGTCACTGCCACTCTCATCGCCAAGGTTGCAGCCGGTTCCAAGGTTCAGCAGGTGATCGCCCGGGCGACGTCCGACCTGCACATGAGAATGCTGAAACGGGTGGGGGCTGATCGGGTGGTGTTCCCGTCCAAGATGCAGGGCCTTCGCCTGGGCATGGAGCTGGTGCGCCCAAACCTGCTGGATCGGCTGCGCCTTGATGACATCAACAGCATTGAAGAAATCCGGGTTCCAGAATCCTTCATTGGCCACTCACTGAGGGAACTCAATCTCCGCAAAAACTTTAATATCAGTGTACTGGCGGCCGGTCCTGACAATCATTTATGCGTTAATCCACCGGCATCCCACGTTCTTGAGGAGGGCCAGATGTTGGTGGTGATGGGCTCCAGTGAGCATCTTGCCAAGTTGCCAGGCCGATAACAACAAGCAATTCTTTCGTAACGGATTCAATCTTGAGAACCATTCGACTGTCGACTGCCAGGTTCAGTTGCACTTGAATTGGCATCGGCCGCAGGCACTTGCAGGGCATTGACAAGGATCTTGTCGACTCTTTTACCATCCATATCAACCACTTCAAAGCGATAGCCACGCCAGTCAAAGTGGTCGGCTTCATGGGGAATGCGCTCTAACACATGCATCACAAAGCCTGCCAGCGTGTGATAGCGACCTTCCTGGGCAATGCCGAAAATGTCGTGGTCGATCAGTTCGGTAAAGGCATCGAGATCCAGTCCGCCATCCACCAGCCAGGATCCATCATCCCGGGTCACGACCAGTGGCCCTTCTTCATCCTCAATCGAGGGTAGATCACCCACGATCCCTTCCATCAGGTCATTGAGAGTCGCCAATCCAGCTACCCCGCCAAACTCATCGGTAACCAAAGCGATGTGAATACGGCTATGTTTGAACTGCTCAAGCACGGAAAGGGCGCGCGTACTTTCGGCCACAAATAATGGAGGCTGCAGCAATTCCTCAAGATCAATCGGATCGCCGGCACACTTGGCAACCAGGATGTTGCGCACTCGCACAACACCAAGGCAGTCATCAAGACTGCCTTTGGCAACAGGAAAGCATGAGTGGTTGCTTAGCAGCATCTCCTCCAGGCTTACGTCGAGTGGCTCCTCGATATCCAGCCAGCAGATGTCAGTACGCGGGGTCATCAGGCTCTTGATCGGGCGATCTCCCAGGCGCAGCACCCGCTGCACCATGTCATGCTCCACCTCCTCAAAAACTCCCGAGTCGGTGCCCTGTCGGAACATGGCTTTGATTTCGTCCTCCGTGATGTCCTGTTGATAGGTTGTTGAAACACCGAGAACCTTCAACAAAACCTCAGTGGAGTGACTGAGCAGATGGACAAGCGGGCCACTCACCCTGGATAACCAGCGCATGGTGGGCGCTGTGGCACAGGCAAGCCGCTCGGGATTCGCCAGAGCCACTCGCTTGGGAACCAGTTCACCCACCACCACAGACAGATAGGTGATCACGGCTACAACCAGGCCGAAGCTCAGCAGCTCGCTGTAGGCATTCAGCAGGGGAACCTGTTCCAGCCAGCCATCGAGCTTCTGGGCCACAGTGGCACCAGCCACGGCGCCACTGAGGATGCCGATCAGAGTGATGCCGATCTGGACGGTGGACAGGAACTGGCTTGGAGCATCCGCAAGCCTCAGGGCCACCCGAGCAGAGCGTTGCCCCTGCTCCGAGAGCTGCTCCAGGCGGTGACGACGGGCCGAAATGATTGCAATCTCGGCGCCCGAGAAAACGCCGTTGGCAGNGATCAGCAGCAGGATGACCAGAATATCAAGGAACAAGCGGTTGAAGCGGGCCTTGGTTGACGNATGCACTGTAGTCGCCTGGCCCACAAGTGGCGCCAACTGGCAATCGCAGGAAACCCCGATGATCAATCAATGCATTCATCAATACAGTTGAATCAATTCACAAATCAATCGCCCAACCAGTCCAACCTAGGTAGGGCCGGGCAAGGACGCCGCCAGCTGGNGCGCTGGGATTCCTATCGATCAAACCATCCGTGAAATAGACGAGAAACAGAGATCCTGCTGCCGCAGAGGCAATCAGGNCCCCTGCAATGATCCGATCCATAGGGCCGATGGCNAAGGCGGATTGGGCACAGCCACTGCCTTTACTGATCAGAGCGTGATCGGCCGCTGGATCGCACCAGATTCAGCACAACCCAGATCACGAAGGCCAGAACAGCAATAACCAGTATCGGCTTGATGACGGCACCAATATCACCAATCCACACGCCGACTTTTTGATATCCCTCGCCCAGTGCCTGTCCAGCCATTGTCAGAATCAGGATCCAAAGCAGACTGCCAGCGGTGGTCCATGCCAGAAAGCGCACCTGGGGCATCATTTCAATGCCCGCTGGTAGGGACACAAATGTGCGGATTCCGGGGATGATCCGTCCCCAGAACACCACGGCAACACCGTGTCGGCTGAACCAGCGCCGGCTGCGGGCCAGATCATCCGCCCGCAGGCCAAGCCAGCGGCCGTGCCGTTTCAGCCACTGCTCCAGGCGCTCCTCGTTGATGAGGCGCCCCACTCCATACCAGAACCAGGCGCCGAGCACCGTGCCCAGCAGCCCTGCCAGAACGGCAGGCACCAGCTCCAGCTTGCCCTGCTGGATCAGAAATCCAGCCAGCGGCATCACAACCTCCGAAGGAATCGGAGGCACCACATTCTCAAGCAGCATCACCAGCGCAATGGCGCCATAGCCAAGCAGTGGATTGGCATCCACAGCCGAAAGGATCAACTGGGGAAGACGCTCGATCAGTCCGCTCATGACAGGAGCCCTCAGGCTCGGGCCGACGGTGCATCGGCCCGTTGTCGGCTCCACCATTGCCGCAGGATCTTCTCCAATTCCAGATAGACGAACAGGATCAGGCTTACGCCCACGCACACCAGCAGATCGGCTGCGCGCAGGGGCACGGTGCCGAAGAACTTAGCCAGCACGGGCACATAGAGGAGCAGCAGCTGCAGGCCGGTGGTGAGAATCACCGCCCAGAGCAGCCAGGGGTTGCTGAAGGGGTTCACCTGGATCAGCGGCCGGTCGCTGCGGGCCGAGAGGGCGTGACCCATCTGGGCCAGGCAGAGGGTGGTGAACACCATCGTTTTCCACGGACCGTCCATTCCGCCGGTGCGGTAACTCCACACCATCAGGGCGATCACGATCAGGGCGAACACCACCCCCACCCGCAGGATGTAGCGGCCGATGCCGCGGGCGAAGATTGATTCCCCGGGCCTGGCCGGCTGCTTCTGCATCAGGCCATCCTCGGCCGGTTCAAGTGCCAGCGCAAGGGCCGGCACGCCGTCGGTGACGAGATTCATCCAGAGGATCTGCAGGGGCGTCATCGGCACCCCGAACACCCCCACCAAGGGGGCGGCGGCGATGGTGATCAGTTCACCCACGTTGCTGCCGAGGATGTATTTCACGAAGCGCCGGATGTTGGCGTACACCAGCCGGCCCTCCTCCACCGCATTCACGATCGTGGCGAAGTTGTCGTCGAGCAGCACCATGTCGGCCGCTTCCTTGCTCACCTCTGTGCCGGTGATGCCCATGGCCACGCCGATGTGGGCCTGCTTGAGGGCTGGGGCATCGTTGACGCCATCTCCGGTCATGGCCACCACCTGGCCGTTGGCCTGCAGCGCCTTGACGATCCTCAGTTTCTGCTCGGGCGGCACCCGGGCATAGACGCTGCAGCGTGCCGTCAGCTCGCGCAGCTGCTCGTCGGTGCTGGCTTCCAGCTCACGGCCCAGCACGACCTCCGCATCAGCGGTGGAAAGGCCGATATCACTGCCGATCGCCCGGGCGGTGAGCGGATGGTCGCCCGTGATCATCACCGGCCGGATGCCCGCGCTGCGGCAGGTGGCCACGGCCTGCATCACCTCCGGGCGGGCGGGATCGAGCTGGGCCATCAGGCCCAGCAGCACCTGGTCGGCTAAGGGGTGATCCGGGCTGGGGTGATGGGGGGCACAGGCGAAGGCCAGCACCCGCAGGCCGGCGGCGGCCAGATCCCGGGCCTGATCCAGCCACCACTGGCGCTGAGCGGGGCTCATGGGCACCACGCCGCTGCCGTCCACCCAGCGACCGCAATCAGCCAGGATCACTTCCGGGGCCCCTTTGCTGATCAGCAGCTGGTCGGAGCCGGCGGCCACCTCTCCGAGCGGGGCCTGCAGGTAGCCGTCGCGGTCCTCCACCCACACCGCCATCAACTGGCGTTCGGAACTGAAGGGAATCTCAGCGGCACGCCGGTAGTGGCTGCGCAGTTCGAAGTCGTCAATGCCCTGTTTGGCCGCCACCACCGAGAGGGCCCCCTCGGTGGGATCGCCGAGGATCTCCCAGGTGCCATCGGCATTCTGCTTGTGTTCGGCGTCGCTGCAGAGCACGGCAGCCTGCAGCAGCAAACGCTCCAGGCCGTGGGCGGCCCCGGCCGTTGCTCCCTCCGGCGGGGTGAGGAGCCGGGGTGTGAAGGCGCCGTTGGGTTCGTAGCCGAGGCCACTCACCGCCACGGCCTCGGTGCCGAGGCGAAGGTCCTGCACCACCTGGCGGTTCTGGGTGAGGGTGCCGGTCTTGTCGGAGCAGATCACGGTCACCGAACCGAGGGCCTCCACCGCAGGCAGGCGGCGGATCAGGGCCGCGCGCTGCACCATCCGCTGGGTGCCGATCGCCAGCGTGACGGTGATCACGGCGGGCAGACCCTCCGGCACGATCGCCACCGCCATCGACAGCGACACCTCCAGCAGGTTGAGGGGATCCTGGCCCAGCAGCAGACCCAGGCCCACCACCACCGCCACCAGGGCCAGGGAGCTGCCCACCAGCACCTTGGCCAGTCCGTCGAGCCGCTCCTGCAACGGCGTACTCTCCCCGCCGGCGGTGTTGATCAGCTCAGCGATCTGGCCCAGCTCGGTGCCCATCCCTGTGGCTGTCACCAGGGCCACACCGCGGCCGCGCACCACCTCAGTGCCCTGGAACAGGCAGTTCAGGCGCTCCAGCACCGGGGTGCTCTCCTCCAGCACCAGTTCGGCCTTCTTGAACACCNCCTCGGCTTCGCCGGTGAGGGCCGCCTCGCGCAAGCCCAGATCCACCGCCTCCAGGAGCCGGGCGTCGGCCGGCACCCGGTCGCCCGCCTCCAGGCGGATCAGGTCGCCGGGCACCAGCTCCTCGCTGCTCAGGCGCTGCCACTGGCCGTCGCGGCGCACCTGCACCTGGGGCTGGGCCATGTCGCGCAGGGCCAGCAGCGCCTTCTGGGCCCGGCTTTCCTGCAGGTAGCCCAGCAGCCCATTCAGGCCCACGATCAGCACGATGGCGATCGCATCCTTGGGAAACTTCTGTTCCACATAGGCCACGCCAGCCGAGACGGCCGCCACCGCCAGGAGCATGATCAGCATCACGTTGCTGAACTGGTCCCAGAGGATCTGCCAGTTGCTGCGGCCCTCGGCCAGCTCGAGCTTGTTGGGGCCGCCATCGGCCAGACGGCGGGCCGTTTCGGCCGTAGTGAGACCCTCAGACCGGCTACCCAGTCGCTCGATGCATTCGGGAGTTGGAATGCTGTGCCAGAGCGGCTGAGGGCGGGAGGGAGTCATCCCAAGGGGAAAGACAAGCTTCCGAGCTTAGATCCTTTTTGAGGGCCGTTCAGGTTGCCTCTGCGCATGGCGGCAGGGCCAACAGCCGACGTTCCAGCAACACCAGGCCCAGCACGGTGGTGCCGGTCACCATTAACACCAGGGCGGAGTACTGACTGGAGCTGATCACTCCGGCGGAGAGCGCAGTGGTGGCAAACACCAGGCCTGGCAGTCCCCTGGGGATGAGACCGAACACCACAAGCCAGCGGTCGACTCCGACCCGCCGGTCGTGGGCGGTGATGCCGAAACCGCACAGGGCCTTGCTGGCCAGGGCCAGCACCATCAGGGCGGCACCAAGACTCCAGGCCTGCCAGTCCAGCAGGCTGGCGGCCGACACCCGCATGCCCACGCTGATGAAATAGAGGGGAAGAAACACCTCCGAAAGCAGCGTCAACACCCGGTTCACCTCCCCCTGCAGCGGCCCCATGCGGGTGAGCAGGACCCCAGCCCAAAGGGCTCCGAGCAGGGACGTGAAGCCCGTGATTTCTGCAACCCAGGCACAGCTCACCAGCAGCAGCAGGATGGCCAGCGGGCTGCTGGGAGCACGGCGCTGGAGCCTGGCCCACCAGCGCACGCCGAGATAACTCAGCAGCGCAGCCAGCAGACCCAGGGCCAGCAGGGCTCCTCCCTGGCTCCTGCCTCCCCCATCCTGGGCACCCGAGGCCACTGCCAGGCCGAGCAGGGCGATCGCGGGGAGATCGTCGAGCACCGACACCCCCACGAGCAGACGCCCAGACGGCGTTCCCAGGGCCTGCCGCTGGGCGAGCAGGCGCAGGGTGACCCCCGTGCCAGTGGCCGACAGACAGGCCAGGCACAACAGAGCCGGGGCATGCTGGAGACCGAAGCCGACCACGAGCGGACCGTAGGCGAGCAAGGGCGTGAGGCAACTCAACGCCACCAGCCGCAGGATCGTGTTGCGCCGTGAGGCCATCAGATCGCCGCGCACCTCCAGGCCCACCTGGAAGAACAGGGTGAGCACGCCCAGCTCCGTGAGGCCGCTCAGGGGCGCGATGGCCTCAAAAGGCAGCACGCTGTTGCCAAGCACGAAGCCCACGAACAGCTCAACCACGATGGCGGGCACCGCCCAGTGCACCAGCTTGCCCGCCGTGAGCCGGGCCAGTGCCAGGCCGATCAGCAGAATCAGGAGCGTGGTGAGCAAGGCGGCTGGGCATTCCAGGCCCAAGGCAACGCGAAGCTAGGAGAGGCGCCGTTGCTCCCGCCAGGCCAGCACCTGCCAGGCCAGAAACACCAACAACCCCGGCACCAGCACCACCAGCACCACCAGGCGAAATTCGTCGGAGAAGGTTGGAGCGGTGTTGAGCAGGAGNTGCTCAACCACATACAGCACNTAAAGCAGCACCAGGATGCCCCCCTCCACGCGGGTGATCACACCCTGGGTCCAGAAGATCGGCAGGCAGGCCAGGGTGGTGAGCACCATGATCGGCAGGTCGCGCTGGATCATCACCGGATCCACACCCAGGCCCCGGCCACCGGCCACCGTGGCGCAGAGGCCCAGGATCACCAGCTGGTTGAGCAGGTTGCTGCCCACCACATTGCCGATGGCCAGATCGGCTTTGCCGCGATAGGCGGCCACCAGGGAGGTGACCAGCTCGGGCATCGAGGTGCCCGCTGCCACGATGGTGAGGCCGATCACCGTGGTGCTCACCCCCAGGGACAGGGCCACCGCCGTGGCGCCCTTCACCAGCAGCTGGGAACCAGCCACGAGCAGAACCAGACCCCCGGCGAGCTTGAGGCCAGACACCAGCGGGGTGGCCCGCTCGGCTTCATCAATCTCGTTCACTTCATCGGGATTCTCGCCGGCGGTGCGCATCTCCCACACGATGTTCATCACCGTGGCCACCAGCAGGGCCACACCGGCCTGCCAGGTGACACGGCCGCCGGAGGCCATGCCCCACACCGCCATCGACACGCCCAGCAGCAGCGGCACATCGCGCTTCACCAGGCGGCTCTTCACCCGCAGGGGCGCAATCAGGGCGCTGAGGCCCAGCACCACCAGCACGTTGAAGATGTTGCTGCCCACGATGTTGCTCACGGCCAGATTGTCGGCACCGGCCACCCCCAGATTCCCCTGGATGGTGGAGATCAGGCTCACAAACAGCTCCGGCGCGCTGGTGCCAAGTGACACCACCGTGAGACCGATCACGATCTGGGGAATCCCCAGCAGCAGGGAGAGGGCCACGGAGCCGGCCACAAACAGCTCGCCGCCGCCGAATAGCAGGGCGATGCCGACGATGATGGCGATGGTGCTGTTGAGCAATGACACGGCAGATGGGGAGGGAGCAAGCACCCTCTTGTTGTGACTGGATTCTGAGGCATGGCCAGCGAGCCCCTCGGCTGCAGCCTGCCAGTCAGCCCCACGGACACCGTCGGCGACGCAACGCGCTGAGGCCCCGAAGGGCCGCCATTGCCATAGCCCGGTTCAGAGGTAGGAAATAGGCAGGTGCAGTTTCGTTTTTTTTGCGCGAAAGAAGCTCGAATAGGCCTGGCAGCTGCCTGGTATTGCCGCACCTGCAAACCGTGTATTCTGGACCGATTGCTTTGCGCCTGTGCAAGACCTGGTTTCGGCCGTGCTCCAGCCCGGCGCCCTGATCACCCTGCTCACCCTGGCGGGCTCGGTGGTTATCTTCATCGGCGGCTGGCTGGCACCGGAGGTCACCGGCCTGCTGGCCATGGCCCTGCTGATCGTGGGTGGCGTGCTCAAGCCGGGTGAGGCGGTTGCGGGCTTCGGCAGTCCTGCCCTGATCACCCTGATGGGCCTGTTCGCCCTCTCGGCAGGCCTGTTCCGCAGCGGCGGCCTCGACCG
>B570J29614_1000034_pt1 | contig 11266 bp, 9 predicted proteins | sample LakMenEpi22Aug11_FD_29614 | JGI IMG/M metagenome (IMG submission 29614) | reverse complement strand
CCCGCACCGGGGGGCCGAAGGCTTCAGCCACAGCCGCGGTGGCGTCGGTGGAGCCGTCGTCCACCACCAGGATCTCATCGGCGACCCGCTCCTGGGCCAGCAGGGAGCGCAGTGTATACGGCAGCAAGGCGGCCCGGTTGTAGGCCGGGATCACCACCGAGAGGCTCATACCCACATGATTAAGCGCTCACGAGCTGGCGATAGACATCCTGATAGGAGCGGATGGCTTGATCCCAGCTGTGGCATTGCGCCAGAGCCTGGCCCCTCTGACCCATCGCTGCCGCCAGGGCAGGGTCCTGCAGCAGAGTGAACAGGGCTTCGGCAAGAGCCTGGGGATGCTCAGGTGATACCAGCAGGCCGGCGCGATGGGCAGCGATCGATTCCCGCAGGGAGGGGAGATCGAGTGCCACCACTGGTTTTGCATACTGCCAGGCTTCGTAGTACACGAGGCCAAACGACTCACCCTCCGAAGGAACGCACAACAACGTGCAGGCAGCAAGGGCATCCTGCTTATCGGCTTCGCTGAGATGGTTGAGGCGGATCACACCTGGTGTGCCGCCAACAACCAGATCCCCGTGAGCGGGGCCGGCCAGCACCAGCAGGGCATCAGGCGACTTCTGCTGAACGGTGTGAAAGGCCTGCAGCACACGGAACACACCTTTCTCCCTGGTTTGGCGGCCGAGGAACAGGATCAGTGGGGCGTTGGCAGGAATCCGATGGCGCCGGCGAAAGCGTTCGCCGTTTCCACCAGCGAGGCGATCCACCCCATGGGTGATCACCTGAATGTGCTCTTGCGCAATGCCAAGCTGCTGCAACACCAGCCGTTCGGCCTGGCTGTGGGCCAACACACGCTCAGCCTGCTGATAAAGGCGGAGATCAATCCAGGAATCTCCCCACTGGCCCGGATGCAAGGCTGGCTCCACAACCAAGGGCAACCGGAGCCTGCGGGCGGCTTCAGCAGCTGCAAAACCAAGCAGTTCCGGGCCACTGCCGAGGAAGTGAACCACCTGGGCACCCTTGAGCCTCTGCAGCAGATTCGGCACCATCACCAGGTTGTGCAGGGCCACGGCCCAGGGAAAAGTGATCGGTCGCCAGATCAGGCGAAACAGAGGAATCCAGAGGAGGCGTTCCCACCAGCGCAGTGGAATCACATCGGTTTCAACCCCTTCGATCAGGGTGCAACGGCCAGGCTCGCTATCGCTGAAATAGGCGGCCAAACCCCTGCGCTGTTCACAAAAACGGGTGATGAACTGGCATTGATCGCCATTGGCCTCCAGGGTTTGCGCCAGTCTGTGGCCGAGCTTCTCGAGGCCACCAATCAGGGGCCAGGCATTGATCGACACCAGGGCGATCTTCACGCAGATCTCCGCGAGGCCAGCAGCTGATTGATCTGGCCGGTGAACACGCCGTGGATACTGTCGTGTGACAGATCATGGGCCGCAAGCCAGCTCGCCTGGTAAGAGAGTTGTTCCGCGAGCTCAGGCTCACGATCCAGCCGAGCCAGGCAGGCCAGAACAGCTTCGGGCTCTGGTGTGATGACCGTGAAACCGGATTGATGCTTTTCGATCAGGCGGATCGGGCTGCAGAAGGCAGGGCCCCACATGATGATCGGCCGGGCTGCGCTGCAGTAATCGAGAACTTTGGTGGTGAAGCTGGTGCGCATCATCACCTCCAGTGCTGGATCGAAACTCATCACTGAGAGGCAGGCGTCCGCCTTGGCGAGCACCGAGCGGATCTGGCTGAAAGGAAGAAAGCCGCGGTAGAGGCCTGAGCGCTGCGCCTCAGCGAGCAACTCTTCAGGCCAATCGGGTTGTTTTCCATAAATCACCAGCTCCCAGCCTGAATGCCGCTTGAGCAGCTCAGCCAGCTTCAGGAGCATCTGGCCATAGGAGCCAAAGGCCGTGCCGGTGTAAACCAGCTGCCGCTTTTGGATAGGCAGGNACTGCTCTTGTGTGCTGTTAGCTACGGAAGGAGGCATGGCTTGCTTTCCATCACCGATCGGATAGAGCACGTGGCTGTTGGGATGGTGGCCGAGAAAATCCCGCATCCCTTCGCTCGTGCAGAAGGCAAGCGCTGCCTGCTGATAGAGGCGGCGAAAACGCCGCTCAAGCAATGGCACCAGCCAAGGGTAGGGAACCTCGAGGGGGTAGTAGAACTGCCCGCGGGGCCACCAATCCTGGTAGTTCACGATCAGGGGAATATCCAGCCGCTGGGCTAGCAGGCGCGCCCATTCACTGAGGGTGAGATCGGCAACCGTGAAGATGGCCTCTGGCTTGAAGGTATGAGCTGCCGCAAGCAGCGATGCGGGTAGCCAACGGCTTTGGACCAGGAGTTCAACATTGTGAACGGCCCGGCAATAGCGCGTTTGCTGGATCCGCTGCCAAAGCTCGGGTGGATCCAGCTGGAGAGAGGGAATCTGAGGGTGGCTGAAGCCTTCTGATGTGGCAACGAACAGCTCAACATCATGGTGATCGATAAAGTGCCGCTCCATCGCCAAGGTGGCACCACTCACAGGGCTTGGTGCCGTGCGAGCCAGATAGAATATCCTTGGCAGTAATGTCACAGCAAAACCATCCTGAGCTCTTGGCTTCCTTCTGGCTTCAAAAAGTTATAAGGCCTTTGCGAATCAATTTTTGCTAAGATATGCAGAAGAAAAGGCAATGCTTTGTTGCAATACAAAAAAGTCTTGGCTTGGATTGCGATACGGCATTTAGCGATCTTCACTCCTGCCCAATAAGCCAACAAGCGATGCCTCATCGGGTTGATAGCCGACTCTAAATGCAGCGCAGTACGCGAGTATTTTAGCGCTTTTGATTGTTACCTCCAACACAAAGAGGCACTGATGTTGCGGCTGGTGCAACAAAGATCTTTTCGGAGATATAGCCTTGAATTCCTCCTAAGTTTTTATAGAAAGAAGTAAAGCTGGCATTGGCTAGTGATACTAGCTTGCCCACCCTTAGAAGTCCTTGCCAAATACACAATGGCTTTTCTGGAAAAAGCTATATAATCATTTAGTTCGCAAGAGCTGGCGATTGTTCGGAGAGTTCAGAACAAGAAAACAAGAAGAAAATGATCATCGGTGAAATAAAAGATTACTGATATTACCGACTTCTTTGCAGCGATGCAAGCTGCGAACGGAAGAAATTATAGTAGCGTAGCAAGCCCACCCTATGCAGGAAAATCTTAAGTCGCACTGGATAGTATAGCTGAACAGCTAGGATGTCTAACTCATGCGCAATTGAGGTGGACAATACGTTTTTTGGATCCAGTCTAACTATCAAATACCAATTGATAACACGCTTGGTCGCTTGTTTGCAGGCAGACTTGGTGATACCAGTAATTGATTTCAATATCATCTGAATCATCAAGGCTTCCTTGATCATAACACCGTTCGAGGAATACTTTTTGCGTGCCGTTAAATCATGATATCTATAGTAATTAAGGGTTTTGCTTATATAGATCAGATCTGATATCGAAAGCAATTTAATCCATAGCACCCAGTCAGCACTTAGAAGAAAAGATTCGTCGGCGAATCCAGTGGCTGCAAGAAGATTTTTCCGAAATACTACCGAACTGGCGTTTGGAATTGTGTTGCCAAAAGCGAGTTGTTCATTGATATAAGAGAGGCCGCTTCTTATGAAGTCATTATGGTATTGATCCGAGAATTCGCCATAAAAAGTGTGAAATGCTAGTGATGCAATCCCATTAACTACTCGATAGGAGTTACAAAAAGCCATGCCAACGCTTGGATTGGTCATTAAGCTGGAAACTAGAATTTCTAAAAAACAGGGGTCGCTATAGTCGTCAGATTCTGCTATCCAAATTAGCTCTCCCCTTGCCTTCTTGAGTCCTTTATTCCACTGCTTAAATACACAACCACTGTTTGATTGATTGATCTCTATAGAAACTCGGGGATCGTCTTTATAACTATTAATTATATCAGCACTTGCGTCCGGCGACGCGTCATCTAAAATAATTAGCTCATAATTGGTGTATGTTTGATCGAGAATTGAATCAATTCTTTGTTTCAGGTATGTGGAGTGATTATAGCTTGGCAGTATTACTGAAACCAGCGGATAGCTCGAGGTATCGTTCATTTAGATGATGATAGGGTATGGTCTAAAGGTTGAGACATTACAGCTACCCATGTGCGATTAATAATCTTTTGAGAAATAAGAATATTTTTATTCAAGTGCACAGATGATGCAGAGGTTTTTCTCAAATATTAGAAAGTTAAATTAACGCATGCCTTGTGCCTACTAGATTAATGCCCTCATTTAAAATCTTCTTCCAAGAAGTTTTCCTCTGCCCATTCGTTGCAGGCATTTAAGAAATTTATAGCCTCTAGAATCTGCTTAAATAAATTAGGGCCAGCAAAAATTGATCAAAGCTAATGCAAAAATAGTAACGGCATTAAACCTTTTAATAGTCCATCATTGCCGGCTTGTCGAAGAGGCGTGGGTAATCAACAAATTATCTTTCGTGCATTGACTTTACAACTTCTGAGTATTCAGGGATATGGTTGTTGTGAAAGGCGATTGGAAGTTGCCATGCCTAGTCTATTGATTAGCCGACGATGCCCTATTGGCGCGCTAGGAAGAACTGTTGCTGCTGATCATCTGGTGGAGGTAGTATTGAGCTGTGGCACCAGGGCCTAATGCGCAGACTAATGCGAACTGATTTGGCGCCTCATGAGATATGTACGGGCTAAGTGCATACGCAATGGCAAAATTAAGCACTTTACTCTGGCGATCACAAAGCGACCCCTGCTGACCAAGCTGCGGTTAGGTGATGCCGCAATAGGAGTAAATGTTTCGATCAGTTTCGCGCAAACAACTTTCGACCCACATATGGACTCGGCTAGTGCTTGACCATCAAGCCCCATCTGCTCAGCCTTAGCCGGCTCTGCGAGCGTTTCTATAACGGCCTCTGCGAATTTGGCCGCATTGTCGGCAATGTGCAGGTGTTTGCCCGACCTTGCACCAAGCCCTTGCGCTCCAAATGTGGTTGTTACAACAGGAACCGCTGCAGATAGGGCCTCGGTCACCTTGCCTTTCATTCCTGCGCCGTATCGAAGCGGCGCTACGGAGACGGCAGCACAGTCGAGCCAGGACGACGTGTCGCTTACATACCCTAGGACGTTGACTCCTGGGCTGGCCTGCAATGCGTTTACTTCTGCGGGCGGATGGCTCCCTACAATCCGAAAGACTGCATCCGGTATCTTTGCACGAATGAGTGGGAATACCTCGTGGACAAACCACAGGACAGCGTCGACGTTCGGTAGATGTTGGAATCCCCCAACAAATAAGATATCGTTTCCCCGTACTCCACGATTTCGGGGGCGGCTCAAAACTACGATGGGGATTACAACAATTGGGTTAGTACTTACTGAAGCCAGAGCCTGAGCGTCCTCTTGGCTGCAGACAATCACCAGGTCTGCGCCGAGATAGGTTGAGATTTCCTGATGCTGCCGCAGATTGATCTCGGCTTCCGAGCCGTAAACGTTTGAACCACAATCCAGAGCAGCTCGCTCACGCAGGAAATTTAGGTCAACAGAGTCGATCGCAATTAAGGCAGAAGGTAGTTCCCGTCTTAATTCCTCAAGAGCCGAGGCGAGGCGATCCGCAAGATACCAAAACTCGATGAGGATCCAGTCGTATGGAGAAGTACGGCTGCGACACCAGAGTGGCAGGCGGTCTATAAACAGTGGGTTAACAATCCTTACGCCCAACTTTCGCAACAAGCTCCAGTATCGCCGGTCGCGTTGAAGTTGCAGCGGCTCAGCTTCGGGGGTGAGAAAGTCGACCTCCGCAAACGTCGCCAATTGCTCGATGACCCGGTGTAGGCGCAGATCGCCTGCCGCGGTGTCACCCCTGCACATGTAGGGTGAAATCACCAAAATCCGCGGGCGTCTGGTCATTGCACCTTTACATAGGTCTCAAGCCTAATTGCAGCATCATCAACAATCACATCCCAGTCAAACGATTGTTCCACTAACTGGCGGGCTTGGCTCCGAAGTCGGTCGGCAAGCGGCGTATCCTCCAACAATGCCGTAATGCTGCTGGCGAATGCGGCTGCATCGTCTGCCAATAGCAAATGCTCGCCGTGCTGAGCATTGAGCCCTTCCGCACCGATCGCTGTAGAAACCACTGGGATGCCGGCGCTGAAGGCTTCCAAGAGCTTGAACCGGGTGCCACTTCCCGAGAACAGCGGGCAGATGAAGACTGTCGAATCATCCAGATGCGGTGCTGTCGACGGAGCATCGGCGAATAGCTCGATCCCATCGTCGTTGGTCATTCTCTCCACTGCTGAAGTCGGATATCTGCCCACAATCCGCCAGTGAAGGTTCGGCGTTCTTGACTTGAGCAATGGCCAAACTTGGCGATAGAACCAGAGCAACCCCTGTTCATTTGGCTCATAGCATAGGGTTCCAATAAACAGCAAGCGCGGAACTCTTGTTTGTCGCAAGCTCCGAAAAGCCACGGTGCTTGTGTCAATCCCATTGGGCACCGTAGCGAGGTTCCCGCAGCGGACGCCAATATGCTCATAGCGGCGCGCGTCAGCGTCCGAACACGTCCACAGCGCATCAGCCCATTTATCTAGGCGGCGCTCATGATTTAACGCTCGCTGTACGAAGTTCTCTATCTGCTCAGGTCGAGCAGTGGAGGCAGTGTCTGAGCGATACAAAACTGAATCGACATTATGTGAATTGATCACTCGCACGCAACTTGGCAGTACGCGTTGAATATAAGCCAACGTGGCAGCATGCCGGGTGTGTTCAATAATGGCGACATCCGGCTCAAAGCTGCCACACACAGCATGGATCGCCGCCCGCCAGCTCCTAAGCGGTCCGATATGCCAATTCCTAAAAGCACCCTGCCATACATTCATTTCGCGGCGCTCCTTCCAACGATCGAACCATGTCCTGACTTTCTCGTTGAATGTTCTAGAACGATGGAGGCTCTTGTCATGAATAGAGAGCCACCTCGCCGACTCGAAGCCTGGAACTGAACTGAGCAACTGCTCTATCTCAACAGTCGACTGTTGGACCAGTACTAACGTCTCGAATCTCCTTGCTAATCCGCTAGCAATGAATCCAGTTCGCAGACTGCCGCCGGTGAGAGGAACATCTACTCGCTCGGGGGAGATGATTAGCAGCCGCATGGTGCAGTCTTAGTCAAGGGGAATATGAGTGTAGGATGCCCAAATGCAAACGTAAGAACCGCTCGCGGGTATTCCACTTCTCCCAGCGCAAGCATTCCATTGATGCCGCAAACCTGAACTGGCAGGCATTGGCGAATCTCGCTTAATACGGGACGATCGCTTACTTTTTTGGGATAGTAGTACTCGAATCTCCAAGTACTTAGCAAGGCCTGCCTACAAGTTGACTGATCAAAACGCCCCCCGCAACTCAGCGGGAGAAGTGCTTCGAACCATAGTGAAACATTTTTAAGCATATCATAGTTAATCTTACTTTACTGTATTGATTGCCTGGCTGGAAATATTCGTTCGTGAGCCCCGAAGCCAAAGGCTCCAGGATCAGAATTAAATTAAAGATTAAATGCTGTGAAGATAAGTTAAATGCCGGAGAAGGCCTAAGACCGACTAGAAATTAAATCATCGATCAAGTCAAAGTTTCGAACGGCATTAGCCTTAGCCCGATCCAGCCCTTTACCTATAGATTGCCTAAAACTACTTCTGTTATTCCATATATACGTAAGCTTCTTTTTTGACAACGATAGATCTAAGAATTTGTCGAGTGGTATTGCTAGTTCATCGGGATCTAGTCCAGTTGAATATAGCATTGAAGCAGTGATACCCCTAGCCTTAATCGAGTACCCGATTGGGACAGTACATATTCCCAGTGAGAAACCCGCTATGGCAGCATGCATTCGCTCAGCAATTACCATATCACAACTAGATATTATACCTTTGTACTCAGAAGCAGTTAAGTCTTCAGCATAGACTCTCACTCTTGAGTCGAAATTTAGCTGACGACAAACGCATGTAGCTGGGATACGATCATCTGAGTATGTCTCTTGAACGTGAGGAATAATTGCTACGTTAACATCCCATTCCTCAAGCATCATGCGAATTACAGCAACCCATGTCTCCAAATGAGCAGAAGGACTACTAGACGTATATGTTGATATACTATTGCTCATTGAGACGGCTACAGTAAATCGGTCAGTTTTCGGAGAATTGCAGCAGGCTATATCCGCATTCGCGTCCAGCAGAAATGCACAGTCAGCTGTTTCAACAATTCGACTAGATTGATCATCTAACTCATCTCGTATATAATTTAGAGAGAGAGGCTCGCGCAATGTAATTAGATCAGCTTCTCTAGAAGCTGTGCGCCAAAGGGCTAGATCCTCGGCACATTTAAATTTGCCTATTGACTGGCCAATCAAAACGCATGGAATTCTGTGATATTTTGCCCATCTAACCGGATCTAGAAAATGCTTAAGAGACTGAGTACCGTAGTCTGAACTTATTAAGTCACCTCCACTTATGATCACTAAATCGGGCTTTTCAAACGGCATAGAAAGATGGTAATCTTTTGAGGAATCTTGATATTCCGTAGTCTTTCCGAATGTACCGAGCAGGCGCCGTTTAACTTTAAGTGCAAAAGTTTTTCTACCATCTGATGGTAGCGGTTGTGGTGGGGTCCAAAATCCACATTTTAAATAAGCATCTTCAACAAAAGAAACCTGAGGGCTATTGATCCGCTTTCTATCGTATTCGGGAGACCATGAGGATATGGTTATTTTTGCATTAGGATAACGAGTCAACAATTGATCTACAGTTGGTTGAATCAGTGCCTCTACGCCTCGGTTGCGAAGGCCTGTTACACCAGTGATCGCGATTTTCATGAGTTTTTAGCTAATACATAAATACTACAATAATTGCTCAACATCACTCAGTCCACTTTTGATCGTATTGGCATAGATGAAGGGTTGGGTTAATCGAAAGAATGCTTTCCACAGATCGCCGAGGTGATTCGGTTACTGCAAGCTCTCTTGGGAGATGGCCTGCTGCCACATACATTAATATTGCTTCGTGATAGGGAATCTTTAACAAACTCCTCAGTCTGTCGTCATTTGATAAGGTGGCACACCAGTTCAGTGGGCAAGACCCAAGCCCATATGAATGCAGTGATAACATTAAAGTCATAGCAAATAGACCACCATCAACCCAGGGCTGATTACGCTCTTCAACAGAGACAAACCGCCTAAGATCAGTAGCTACAATAAAAAGGAGCGGAATTTTGTCTGCAAAACCTCGGTTTCCATTCTGTAAAGCTAACAACTCTAAGATGTGATTCTTTTTGGTAAACGCATATAGCTTCCAAGCCTGTCTATTGCAAACAGAGGGTGCCGTCATGGCTAACGAGCAAATATCTTTGATTAGCGCTTCATCTACGGGATCATCTTTAAAATCACGAATACTATGACGAGTTCGAAGGAACAAATGATTATCTATATTACTTTTGCGAAACAATTCGTCTGAATTAATTCTTATGCGACCTACATTGTTTAATTGAACTTCAAGTTTAGCGTATTCGCGATGAATTTGTTCGAGGGTGGTTAGTAATGCCAAGGTCTGATCTTTGAGAAGACTTAGCGGCGTCTCTTTAAGGTATGTTTCTAGTACCTTAAGAGATATTTGCCCCTCTGTTGATATGCCACTTTCTTCAAGCTGCTGTTGTAAAGCCAAGATCAGTCTGACTACTGCGTCTTGACCAGATCCTTGTTTTTGCATAGGCATTGATAATGATTTCTCTATTCTATGGTATTCCATAGTTATAATTGCGCTTAGGTTCTCATGGTTTTTCCGACTTGTATCCCTTCCCGGATATACCCCCTGTGCGTCTATCCAAGCTGATTTGGAGTACCTTAAACAGTCAAGGCGAGATGCTAGCTTGAGCTTGGACTCGTGCGAGTATGTTGCCGTCCTTGAATATAGTCTTATGAGCATCTGTTCAAGTTTAAGCTCAATAAATTTAGTTATTTTCATTGAAGCCTTTTTTGCACCATATCTAAAGCTTGATTTCCCTTCCCTCCACTTCAAAAGAAACTGATCTATTGTAGTGTATCTCAACATGACAAGGATGCGTCTTGTATTCACGAGTTACGGGAGTAGATGTCGTTGAATACAACCCTCGCATTGGGCTGGTAATGGCAATTCCACATTATTGATCTTGACTTAATATTGATTTCAAGCTGGTTTGCATAATGCACTAGTATTGTGTTCTCGGCGCTATACATAGCCATATTTACGTAGTACAAGCCACTGCTTAGTGACAAATCATCAATGATTATTCCAATATTGGTTGTTCCTCTTGATAGCACGCAGTTTACCTCTTGAAAGATGTTAGCGACAACGATTAGACCCTTTGTTGCAATGTTTATCTGTATACGTTTAGCTTTAAGCTCGCTTATGCTTTCAATTAAAACATCTAATGAAAGGTTTTTTGTTCTATGCATATCAGCAGCATTGATCTTAAAACTAAGAACTGATGGGTCATGCCTATATATAGTCTGCACGCTAGCGTCTTCAAGCTTTTTTTGTGTGAGTAATTCGTACTCTTCCAAGGCTTTTGTAATACCAGTTTTGCCCTCACTGGTTCCTTTGTTCAATAGCAATCCTTCTGAGCAAACCGTCTGAAGTTGGCCTGTGTCGTGTGATACTAAAAGGGTTGCGGCTCTGCTACCAAGTTCTTGTATCTTTTGAAAACACTTTGATCTGAATGCTGCGTCACCGACTGCAAGTACCTCGTCTAAAATTAGGATGTCTGGTGAGATCAATACATTTGCAGCGAATCCCAGCCTGACCACCATTCCAGAGCTATAGCTTTGAACCGGTGAATCAATATATTCCTCAATCTCTGCAAAATCAATAATTTGCTGGCTCTTGATCTTTGCCTCCCTGGACGACATGCCCATAATGCTCATGCTTGTTTCAATATTTTCGCGTCCCGTCAAGATTGGGTTAAAGCCTGCGCCCAGTGCAATTACTGCTCCTATATCCCCCGTCATATGAATACTTCCTGTATCCGGCTTGATCAACCCATTCAGCATTCGCAGCAGTGTGGTCTTCCCCGCCCCATTGCGGCCGATCAACCCCAGGCACTCCCCCCGCCGCAGCTCAAAGCTCACATCTTTCACCGCCCAGAACTCGTCCGGCCGCAGCTGCACATCGGCGCTGCTCTGTGGCAGGCCGCTCCCCCCACCATGGAGGCGGCCGCCGATCTCGCTGCCCAGGT
>B570J29614_1000027_pt1 | contig 11588 bp, 7 predicted proteins | sample LakMenEpi22Aug11_FD_29614 | JGI IMG/M metagenome (IMG submission 29614) | reverse complement strand
GATTTGTAGCAGCCTTAATCAAATCTTTCGGACCAATCATCCAGCCCACGCGCCAGCCGGTCATCGCATAAGTTTTTGCTACGCCATTAATAATTATTGTGCGATCTGCTAGCTCTGGTACTGCAACACAAATGCTTGGTGCTACCGCACCGTCATATAGAAGGTGTTCATATATCTCATCGGTAATAACCCACAATCCTTTTTGGTATGCCCATTGGCCAATCTCTTTTACCTGCGCAGGTGANTAAACCGAACCAGTTGGATTAGAGGGTGAACAAAAAAGCAATACCTTAGTCTTTGGCGTTAAGGCTTTTTCAAGTTGGGCTACCGATACTAAATAATTTTGTGATTCATCAGCAAATACCTCAACTGGTGTTCCACCGGCTAATTTGATGCATTCAGGGTAGGTGGTCCAATAAGGAGAGGGCAGTAGCACCTCATCACCTGGATCTAGCACAGATGCAAATGATTGATAGACAGATTGTTTTCCGCCGTTAGTAACTAATACCTGGTCAGCTGTAATTTCATAATTTGAATCTCGTTTAGTTTTTTTAACAATTGCATCACGTAACTCTGGTAATCCTGGCGTTGGTGTGTAGCGATGATTAGCTGGAAGTTTTGCAGCTTCAATTGCAGCGTTAACAATGTAATCTGGTGTTGGAAAATCTGGCTCACCTGCACCAAAACCAATTACGGGACGGCCAGCAGCTTTTAATGCTTTCGCTTTACCATCAACTGCAAGTGTTGCTGACTCTGCAATTGCCGCTATTCGTTTAGAAACTCTTGATTTTTCAGATGCACCCATGGGGGGTCAAGTCTGCCATCTACGCCTAAAACTGGCTTCATATTTATCTCAGTTTTACCTTTCTCCTTAACCCGCCTACAATTTCGCCCCCGGCGCTTGTATTAGGTCATGATTTTTCATGCCTTAATTCGGGACGAAGGGCAGTAGCTCAATTGGCTAGAGTTGCCGTCTCCAAAGCGGCCGGTTGGGGGTTCGAGTCCCTCCTGCCCTGCAAGTAATTGGTAAAAAGTTTTACAAGATAACGAGTGAAGGAATAGGTAGATGAGCGAAGAGATTGTCTCAACCGAAGAGCCGAAGAGCATCTTTGGTCGCGTTGGCCTGTTCTATCGCCAAGTTATCTCTGAGTTAAGCAAAGTTGTTTGGCCAACTCGAAAGCAGTTGACTACCTATACAGCTGTGGTCTTGGTATTCGTGGGATTTGTTATTTTAGTAGTTTCAATCTTTGATTTTATTTTAACCAAAGTTACTTTTTGGGTATTTGGCTAAGGCGAATAGGAAAATATGATGTCAATTGATACGCCAGCTAATCCACCAGTGGATGCATTTGAGGCAGCCCTGGCTGTAACTGAAACTGCTCCAATCGTTGAAGAGGTAATCGCACCAGTTATTGAAGATGTTGTTGAAGAAGCGGCAACTGAAGAAAATGATGAGAATGCAGAGTTTCGCGCCGCCCTACGAAATGCACCAGGTGAGTGGTTTGTTGTTCACTCCTACGCNGGGTATGAAAAGAAGGTAAAGGGAAATTTAGTAAACCGTATCCAATCTTTAAATATGGAGGATTTCATATTTCAGATTGAGGTTCCTGAGGAAGAGGTTCGTGAGCTTAAGAATGGCGCAATCAAGGTTGTAAAGCGCAATGTTTTCCCAGGATATGTATTGGTTCGTATGGAGTTAACCGATGAATCTTGGTCATGTGTTAGAAACACACCAGGAGTAACTGGCTTTGTTGGCAACGCTCATCATCCATCACCTCTTACCTTGGCTGAGGTTGAGAACATTCTTGCCCCACGTCCACTGAAGAAGGACGGCAAGATTGCAATGAAGGATATTGATTATGCAATTGGTGAATCAATCACCGTTATGGATGGTCCATTTGCAACTCTGCCAGCCACAATTTCAGAGATCATGCCAGAGCAGGCGAAGCTAAAGGTATTGGTTTCTATTTTCGGCCGCGAAACTCCAGTAGAGCTTTCATTCCACCAAGTTCAGAAGATTTAACTAGAAGAGAAAAGGAAAAAACATGGCACCGAAGAAGAAGGTAACCGCACTTATTAAGTTGCAGATTCAGGCTGGAGCTGCAACACCAGCACCACCGGTTGGTCCGGCTTTGGGTCAGCANGGTGTGAACATCATGGACTTTGTTAAGGCATACAACGCTGCAACTGAGAGCCAAAAGGGAAACATCATCCCAGTTGAGATCACAGTATTTGAAGATCGTTCATTTACATTTATTACTAAGACCCCACCAGCATCACGTTTGATACTAAAGGCTGCTGGCATTGAAAAGGGATCTTCAATCCCTCACAAAGATAAGGTTGCAAATCTAACTAAGTCACAGGTTGAAGATATCGCCAAGCAAAAGATGGTGGATCTAAATGCCAATGACCTAGAGATGGCATCTCGAATTATTGCCGGTACNGCTCGTTCGATGGGTATTACCGTCTCTAACTAAAAAGAAAAAAATGTGGGAGAACCTCGCTGGTTCGCAAACACCACAACCCCAATCTTGAAAACCCTTTCAAGATTAACCAAGAGGAGAAGAAATGAAGCGAAGTAAGAAATACAAGGCCGCTGCAGAAAAGATTAAATTAGATAATCTTTATATGCCGGGCGAGGCAATGAAGTTAGTTAAAGAGACTTCAACTGTTAAATATGATGCAACTGTTGATATTGCGCTGTTTCTAGGTGTGGATCCAAAGAAAGCAGATCAAGCAATTCGCTCCACAGTTAACCTGCCACATGGAACTGGTAAGACTGCCAGAGTTCTAGTTTTCGCAGGTGGCGAGCGAGCTGAAGAAGCGCGTGCTGCTGGTGCTGACATTGTTGGCGCAGATGAATTAATTGATGAGGTGGCTAAGGGCCGTCTTGATTACGACGCAGTAGTTTCAACACCTGAGTTAATGGGAAAGGTTGGCCGGCTTGGAAAAGTTCTTGGACCTCGTGGCTTAATGCCAAACCCAAAAACTGGAACAGTTACAACCAATGTTGCTAAAGCTGTTACCGATATTAAGGGTGGAAAGATTGAGTTCCGCGTTGATAAGAATTCAAACCTACACTTTGTAATTGGCAAGGTTTCATTTACCGCCGAGCAATTAGCAGAAAATTATGCTGCTGCAATTGAAGAGGTAATGCGAGCAAAGCCATCTTCATCTAAGGGCAGATTTATTAAGTCCGCTACCGTCTCTTCCACAATGAGCCCAGGCATCAAACTTGATACCTCAGTTGCTCGTGATGGTGGAGCCCAGATCCAATAAAGGAAGTAATTTTGACTTGGGTGGGCCGAAAGGCCTACCCTTGGCTTATTCAAGTCGGACTAAGAAATTAGTAAGGCTAGAAACCAAAGACTGCAGGTCTTTTAAAGTAAATCTTTAAAAGGTAATTGTTGAAAAACAACCCGCATAGGTGCCAACGATTACCTCGTGTGCATTTATGCGCCGAGGTTTTTCTTATTTAGAAAGGATGCCAAATGGCAACCCCAGAGAAGACAGCTGCTGTGGCAGAGATCGTTGAAGATTTCCGCACCGCAAATGCAACTGTGCTGACTGAGTACCGCGGTCTTTCCGTTGGTTTAATGAAGCAACTACGTAGATCACTTGGCGTAAAAAACAAGTATTCAGTAGTAAAGAACACCCTGACAAAAATTGCTGCAAAAGAGGCAGGCGTTGATTTAGATCCAGCATTACTTGCTGGCCCATCTGCTGTGGCATTTATTAAGGGCGATCCAATTGATGCTGCTAAAGCATTACGTGATTTTGCTAAAGAGAACCCACTTCTTGTAATTAAGGGTGGAATCTTTGATGGCAAGGCAGTAACAACTGCTGAGATTATGCAACTAGCTAATCTTGAATCTCGCGAGGTTCTACTAGCCAAGATCGCTGGTGCTATGAAGGCATCAATGTCTAAGGCAGCTAGAACATTTGACGCACTTCGAATCAAGATGGAGGCCGGTGCACCAGCACCAGTTGCCGCCGAGGTTGTAGCTGAAGTAAAGGCAGAGGCACCAGTTGCTGAAGTAGTTACCGAAGCACCAGTTGCACAGGATGCAACACCAGAGGTTGTCGCCGAAGCAGCACCTGCTGCTGAAAGCACAGAAAACTAAACCGACCCCCAACCCCCGTACTCATACCAAGAGTTGGAGTCGGGATTAGCAGAAAAGGAACGAAAAATGGCAAAGCTAAACACCGTAGATCTATTAGGTCAGTTCAAAGATATGTCTTTGGTTGAACTAACAGAGTTTGTTAAAGCATTTGAGACAGAGTTTGATGTAACAGCTGCTGCACCAGTTGCAGTTGCTGCTGCAGGTGGCGCCGCCGCCGGAGCTGCCGATGCTGCACAAGATGAGTTCACCATCATCCTTGAGGATGCTGGTTCTCAGAAGATTGCAGTTATCAAAGAGGTTCGCGCACTTAACTCCAGCCTGGGTCTAAAAGAGGCCAAGGATCTAGTTGATGCCACCCCAGCAACCATCATGGAGAAGGCTGATAAGGCAACCGCCGATAAGGCAAAGGCTGCATTTGAGGCTGCTGGCGCTAAGGTCACAATCAAGTAAGTACTTGAATTAGACAGGAGGGGCAGAGGTTAGATACTCTGCCCCTTCACAATTTTTAAAACCAAAAGGTCCTCGGCATATAGCGGCTATGACCTAGCGGTAGCCGTGTGTTTTAACGCAGTTAACTACTGGAGGAAACTTTGGCCGCTTCAAAAATTAAATCTCATGCTCCACGTCGTGTTTCATTCGCAAAGATTCGTGAACCTCTTGAGGTCCCAAATCTACTTTCTCTTCAATTAGAAAGTATTGATTGGCTACTAGGTAACGATGCATGGCGCGCTCGCCTAGCTGATGCTGAAAAATCACATCGCGGTGAAGTGCCAAAACAATCTGGACTTGAAGAAATTTTTGAAGAGATCTCACCAATTGAAGATTTCCAAGGATCGATGTCACTTTCATTCCGTGAACATCGTTTTGAACCACCTAAGTACACAATCGCAGAGTGCAAAGAGCGCGACATTACTTATGCCGCCCCACTTTTCTTAACCGCTGAGTTCACCAATAACATCACTGGTGAAATCAAGTCACAAACTGTTTTCATGGGTGACTTCCCATTAATGACACCACGCGGAACTTTCGTAATCAACGGAACCGAGCGCGTAGTTGTTTCTCAATTAGTTCGCTCACCTGGTGTTTATTTTGAGCGCACAATTGAAAAGACATCAGATAAAGATATTTTCACAACCAAAATTATTCCAAGCCGTGGTGCTTGGCTTGAGTTTGAAGTTGATAAGAAAGATATGGTCGGTGTTCGCATTGACCGCAAGCGTAAGCAATCTGTAACAGTATTTCTAAAAGCCCTTGGCTGGAGCAGTGCACAAATTCTTGAGCAATTTGGTGAGTTTGAATCCATCAAATTAACTTTAGAAAAAGACAATGTGGAGACTCAAGATGAGGCGTTGCTAGATATTTATCGCAAACTTCGTCCAGGTGAGCCACCAACTAAAGAGGCTGCACAAAACTTAATTGAAAACCTTTACTTCAATCCAAAGCGATATGACCTAGCAAAGGTTGGTCGATTCAAGGTAAATAAGAAGCTTGGTCTTGAGTTAGATCTAAACCGCGGTCTGTTAACTATTGAAGATATTGTCGGCACAATTAAATACCTAGTTGCACTACATCGCGGAGATGCGCTGATGGAGTACGGCAAAGAGGTACGTGTTGAGACTGATGACATCGACCATTTTGGTAACCGTCGCCTTCGAACCGTTGGTGAGTTAATTCAAAACCAGGTTCGCACCGGACTATCTCGTATGGAGCGAGTTGTGCGCGAGCGCATGACCACCCAAGATGTAGAAGCAATTACCCCACAAACATTGATCAATATTCGCCCAGTTGTGGCATCAATCAAAGAGTTCTTTGGTACATCACAACTTTCCCAGTTCATGGATCAAACAAATCCACTTTCAGGTATGACACACAAGCGTCGTCTATCCGCACTTGGACCTGGTGGTCTATCTCGTGAACGTGCTGGCTTTGAGGTTCGAGATGTTCACCCATCTCACTATGGTCGTATGTGTCCAATTGAAACTCCAGAAGGTCCAAACATTGGTTTGATTGGATCTTTAGCTACATATGCCCGTGTTACACCATTTGGTTTTATTGAAACTCCTTATCGCAAAGTTGTTGAGGGCAAGGTAACTGATCGAATTGATTACCTAACCGCTGATGAAGAGGATGAACACATTATTGCCCAGGCTAACGCCCCACTAACTGATGACAATCACTTTGTTGAGCCAAGAGTTTTGGTTCGCCGTCGCGGTGGTGAGGTTGAAAATATTCAAGCATCTGAGGTTGATTACATGGATGTTTCACCACGTCAGATGGTTTCTGTTGCAACTGCAATGATTCCATTCTTAGAACATGATGATGCTAACCGTGCGCTGATGGGTGCAAACATGATGCGCCAAGCGGTTCCTCTAGTAAGAGCTGAAGCACCATTAGTTGGAACTGGCATGGAGTTTCGCGCCGCAGTAGATGCTGGTGATGTATTACTTGCTCGCAAATCAGGTGTGGTAACTGAGGTTAACTCTGATCAGGTACATGTTAAAAATGATGATGGTTCAACTGAAACCTACTTTGTTGAGAAGTTTGTGCGTTCAAACCAAGGCACTAGCCGAAATCAAAAGGTAGTTGTCTCAGTTGGCGAAAAAATTGAAACCGGCGCAGTAGTTGCAGATGGTGCAAGTACTGAGATGGGCGAAATGGCATTGGGTAAAAACCTACTTGTGGCATTTATGTCATGGGAAGGTCATAACTATGAGGATGCGATTATTCTTTCGCAACGTTTAGTTCAAGATGATGTNCTTACCTCTATTCACATTGAAGAGTATGAAGTAGATGCTCGTGATACCAAGTTGGGTGCNGAGGAAATCACNCGTGATATTCCAAATGTTTCTGAAGAGGTATTAGCAGATCTTGATGAGCGCGGAATTATTCGCGTTGGCGCAGATGTTGTGCCAGGAGATATTTTGGTTGGAAAGGTAACACCTAAGGGTGAAACTGAATTAACCCCNGAGGAGCGTTTACTTCGCGCCATTTTTGGTGAGAAGGCACGTGAAGTTCGCGATACCTCTCTTAAGGTTCCACATGGTGAGTCTGGCAAGGTAATTGGCGTAAGCATTCAAGACTCNGAAGAGGGATTTGAATTAGCAGCTGGTGTTAACCAGGTGGTTCGTGTTTACGTTGCTCAAAAGCGCAAAATTCAAGATGGTGACAAACTTGCTGGCCGTCACGGCAACAAGGGTGTTATCTCAAAGATTTTGCCAGTTGAAGATATGCCTTTCTTAGAGGATGGCACACCAGTTGATGTTGTATTAAATCCACTTGGTGTTCCAGGACGTATGAATGTTGGTCAGGTATTAGAGACTCACNTAGGTTGGGTTGCTAAATCTGGTTGGAAGTTAGAAGGAAATGAGGAGTGGCAGAGCTCCTTGCGCGCAAATGGTTATGCCGAAGCACCAGCAAATACCAAGGTGGCAACACCAGTATTTGATGGCACTCGCGAAGAGGAGTTATCAGGACTACTTGGTTCAACTCTGCCAAATAAAGATGGCATGCGTTTAATTGGCGCAGATGGTAAAGCTCAATTATTTGATGGCCGCACTGGTGAGCCATACAAGCAACATATTTCAGTTGGTTATATGTATATCTTGAAGCTGCACCATTTAGTAGATGACAAGATCCATGCTCGTTCAACCGGTCCTTACTCAATGATTACGCAACAACCGTTGGGCGGAAAAGCNCAATTTGGTGGACAGCGCTTTGGTGAGATGGAAGTTTGGGCGCTGGAAGCATATGGCGCTGCATACACACTCCAAGAGTTGTTAACTATTAAATCTGATGACGTCTTAGGACGTGTAAAGGTTTATGAGGCAATTGTTAAGGGTGAAAATATTCCAGAGCCAGGAATTCCTGAGTCATTCAAGGTACTGGTTAAGGAAATGCAATCACTTTGTTTAAATGTTGAAGTGCTCTCTTCNGAGGGTGTAGCGATTGAAATGCGCGACACTGATGAAGAGGTATTTAGGACCGCCGAGGAGTTAGGTATCAACTTATCCCGAGTTGAGCCAAGCTCTGTAGAAGAAGTGTGAGGAGAAGATAACCATGTTAGATGTTAACTTTTTTGATGAGTTAAGAATTGGTCTTGCCTCCACTGACAATATTCGTGAGTGGTCATTTGGTGAGGTTAAAAAGCCNGAGACAATTAACTACCGGACCCTAAAGCCTGAAAAAGATGGTTTNTTTGATGAGAANATCTTCGGACCAACTCGTGACTGGGAATGTTATTGCGGTAAGTACAAGCGAGTTCGATTTAAGGGAATTATCTGCGAGCGGTGCGGAGTTGAGGTAACTCGCGCCAAGGTACGTCGTGAGCGGATGGGACATATTGAGTTAGCAGCTCCAGTAACTCACATCTGGTATTTCAAAGGTGTACCAAGCCGTCTTGGTTATTTACTAGATCTTGCGCCAAAGGATCTTGAAAAAGTAATTTACTTTGCTGCTTACATGATCACTGAGGTTGATACTGAGGCTCGTGCTGAAGATATGCCTACCTTGGAGAAGAAGTACGCATCAGATTACAAAAAGGTTGAATCTCGTCGCGATCTTGAATTAGATACCCGTACTAAGAAAATGGAATCTGATTTAGCAGATCTAGAAGATGAAGGCGCAAAGGCAGATGCTCGCCGTAAGGTGCGCGAAGCTGGTGAGCGCGAACTAAAGACAATTCGTGATCGCTCTCAAAAAGAGTTAGATCGTCTTGAAGCGGTTTGGAATCGTTTTAAGAATCTAAAGGTGCAAGATCTTGAAGGTGATGAGTCCTTATACCGTGAACTACGTGATCGTTACGGTGTTTACTTCAAGGGATCAATGGGTGCTCAAGCAATTCAATCTCGCTTAGAAACCTTTGATCTACAAACTGAATTTGATAAGTTAACTGAACTTTCTCAAACCGGTAAGGGTCAAAAGAAGACTCGCGCCATTAAGAGATTAAAGGTTGTTAACTCATTTTTAAATACTAGAAACAAGCCAGCATCTATGGTGCTTGATTGTGTTCCAGTTATTCCACCAGATCTTCGTCCAATGGTTCAACTAGATGGTGGCCGTTTTGCAACTAGCGATCTAAATGATCTATATCGCCGTGTTATTAACCGAAATAATCGTCTAAAGCGCCTAGCTGATTTAGGTGCTCCAGAAATTATTGTTAACAACGAAAAGCGTATGTTGCAAGAAGCNGTTGACTCATTATTTGATAACGGCCGTCGCGGTCGTCCAGTAACAGGTCCTGGCAACCGTCCACTTAAATCACTTTCTGACATGCTAAAGGGTAAGCAGGGACGATTCCGTCAAAACTTACTTGGAAAGCGCGTTGATTACTCTGGCCGTTCAGTAATTGTGGTTGGTCCGCAACTTAAATTGCACCAGTGTGGTCTGCCTAAGCAAATGGCACTTGAGTTATTCAAGCCATTCGTAATGAAGCGATTGGTTGATTTAAATCATGCGCAAAACATTAAATCTGCAAAGCGTATGGTTGAGCGTGCTCGTCCAGTAGTTTGGGATGTATTAGAAGAGGTAATTGCTGAGCATCCAGTACTACTAAACCGTGCACCAACTCTGCACCGTCTTGGTATTCAAGCATTTGAACCACANNTNGTTGAAGGAAAAGCTATTCANATTCACCCATTAGTTTGTACTGCATTTAACGCAGACTTTGATGGTGANCAGATGGCTGTTCACTTACCGCTATCTGCCGAAGCACAAGCTGAGGCTCGAGTATTAATGCTTTCTAGCAACAATATTTTGTCTCCGGCATCAGGTCGNCCAATNACATCTCCTACTCAGGACATGGTGCTTGGTCTTTACTTCCTAACCTCACTTCGTGAGAAGCAATTAGGAGAGGGCAGAGCATTTTCNTCAATTGCAGAAGCGGTAATGGCATTTGATCAAGGCTCACTATCTCTACAAGCGAAGATCAAACTTCGTATTGATAAGAGTGGTGTGGCTGAGACTCGTGAGACCACATTAGGTCGTGCTTTATTTAATGAGGTACTACCTGCTGACTTCCCATTTGTTGATTACGATGTAACTAAGAAGCTACTTGGTTTAATTGTTGATAATTTGGCTGAAGGTTATGCCAAGGTCACAGTTGCACAAACCTTAGATGCTCTTAAATCACTTGGTTTCTACTGGGCAACCAGAGCTGGTGTAACTATTTCGATTAATGATGTTGTAACACCAGGTCGCAAACGCGAAATCTTGGAAGGTTACGAAACTAAGGCTGACAAGGTTCAATCACAGTATGAAAAGGGATTGATTACTGATGATGAGCGTCGCCAAGAGTTAATTGAGATCTGGACACTTGCTACCAATGAGGTTGCAAAGGAGATGGAAGATAACTTCCCTCGAACTAACCCAGTTTGGATGATGGTTTACTCAGGTGCACGTGGAAATATGATGCAGATCCGCCAAATTGCAGGTATGCGCGGACTTGTAGCTAACCCAAAGGGTGAAATTATTCCTCGTCCGATTAAATCTAACTTCCGTGAAGGACTTTCAGTACTTGAGTACTTCATTTCAACTCACGGTGCTCGTAAAGGTTTGGCAGATACCGCACTTCGTACTGCTGACTCAGGTTACCTAACCCGTCGTCTTTGCGATGTTGCCCAAGATGTAATTATTCGTGAGGAAGATTGCGGAACTGATCGTGGTCTGACCCTAAAGATTGCCGCAAAGGATTCAACTGGCACATTAGTTCGTGATGACCATGTTGAAACATCCTTGTTTGGTCGAAACCTAGCTGAAGATATTTCAGCTTCCGGCAAGGTTATTTTGACTGCTGGCACAGATCTTGGTGATCGCAATATCGACACATTAGTTGCAGCAGGTGTTGAAGAGGTAAAGGTTCGCTCAGTTCTAACTTGCGATAGCAAGGTTGGACAGTGCGCAATGTGTTACGGACGATCAATGGCTGCTGGCAAGATTGTTGATGTCGGCGAAGCTGTTGGAATTATTGCTGCTCAATCAATTGGTGAGCCAGGAACCCAGTTAACAATGCGTACCTTCCACACCGGTGGTGCTCAGTTACTTGGTGAAACTCAAATTACCCATGGTCTACCTCGTGTACAAGAGTTGTTTGAGGCTAGAACTCCAAAGGGTGTAGCGCCAATTGCAGAGGCTGCTGGAACAGTTTCATTCTTAGAAGATGCCAAGGGCAAGAAGATTGTGGTTACCCCAGAAGATGGTGGTGAAGCAGTTGCTTACCCAATTACTCGTCGTCAAAAACTTCTAGTAGAAGATGGACAACGTGTTGGTGTTGGTCAGCAATTAGTTGTTGGCGCAATTGATCCTAAGCAAGTACTTCGTATCTTGGGACCACGTCAAACTCAGATTCACTTAGTAAGTGAAATTCAAGAGGTTTATCGTATGCAAGGTGTTTCTATCCACGATAAGCACATTGAAATTATCGTTCGCCAAATGTTAAAGCGCATCACAGTTCTTGAGCCAGGAGATGCT
>B570J29614_1000017_pt1 | contig 13083 bp, 11 predicted proteins | sample LakMenEpi22Aug11_FD_29614 | JGI IMG/M metagenome (IMG submission 29614) | reverse complement strand
TTTTCAATATTTAAGGTTTGTTCGTTATCCATATATAATAATAGAATATTTTTTTTTTTTATATTTATCCTAAAGGTTTTATTTAATATTTTCCTAATTTTTCTAACCAATCAAAAAAAATTTTAATAATAATTTTCATAATAAAACCACACACGCATATTAAAATAAACATACTTATTACTTCATACATTATTATGTTATATTATATATATAATGAAAAAAGAAGTTATTTTAGTTAAATTAAATAAAGATAAGGTTTATAAATTTGCGGTATTCATTGATAAAAAAATGATTAAATTTGGTCGAAAACCATACCAAGACTTTACAATATCTAAAAATCCTATCCGTATGAATCTTTATTTACTACGACATAGTGGTATGAATGAAGATTGGACGATACAAGGTCTAAAGACGAAAGGCTTTTGGAGTAGATGGTTATTATGGTCTAAACCAGACTTACAAGAAGCTATTAAATTTATGGAGAAAAAATTTAATTTAAATATAACATATATAGATGATTTATAAATTATATAAAATATAATGAATTTATATAATTTATGATGAATATTCTTCAATTAATAATAAATTTTTCTGTTTCATATATTTTTTACAACCTTCAAAATCTTCTTCAAAAAGATTTTTTACATCTTTTTTTAAATCAATTGTTAATTTATTTACAATATCTAACTCCTCATTTATTTCTTCTATTATTTCTTCAATCTCATCGGTGCTATTATCATCTAATAAATAAGTCATTATATCACCANCATCTTGAAAATATGTTTGAGTTTGTTTATATTCTGTTTCAATATTTTCTTGTTTTATTTCTTGTAAAGGTTGTTTATTATTTTGTTCATTTTTGATTTTATTATAATATTGTATTTTAATTTGTTGTTGTTTTTTTAACATATATATTAAATAAAGATTTTATTTATCCTAAAATAATTATTTATTCTTCTTCTTCATCTTTACATATCCAAACTAAAACACTTTTTCTAATTTTATAATCCTGTTTCTCTTCATCAAATTTTAATTTTTTATCTTTTAATACTAATGTTTTTTGTGTCTTATTATCTAAATAAACTAAAAATTTTAATTCCTCATTTGGTAAAAAATCTTCATCAATTTCTCTATCATCAAAAACTGATTTTTCATTTAATAAACATCTAACAAAAGGTCCTTGTTTAACTAAAGTATGAACTTTATTATTTAAAATAGCTTCATGTTTTTTCATTTCTAAATATTTATTAATAATTTCTTCTTCTTTCTCTTTTTCTTCCAATTCTAATTTATGCTTAGCTTCTAACATTAATCTAGATTCTTCTTCATTCTTTAATCTTTCATCTTCTTCTTTTTTTCTTTTTGCTTCAATTAATTCAGCTTCTAATTTGGATTTTTCTTCAGCTTCAACTCTAGCTTTTTCTTCGGCTTCAACTCTAGCTTTTTCTTCGGCTTCAACTCTAGCTTTTTCTTCGGCTTCTGCTTGTAATTTAGCTTTTTTTTCAGCTTCTAATTTAGATTTCTCATCTTGAAAAGATTTAACTGCTTTTTCAAATTCTTCCTTTAATTTTAATCTTTCATATTCTTCAGCTTGTAATTTAGCTTTCTCATTTGCTTCTAATTGTTTGAAATATTGTAATTGATTCTTTAATTCTTCTAATTGTTTGCTTAAATCTTCCATATATATATTATATAACATATTATTTTTTTTTTATTTCTAAAATTATAATATATGATTATTTTAATCGTATATCATTATATAAAATGAAACCAACTGATTTAGATTTATATAACCAAGTTAAAGATATTATTATAGAGATAAATCCTAAACATTCAGCATATCGCTCTATGTTGATACAAAAAAAATATAAAGAAGTATTTGAAGATTTATATCCTAATAAACAACCTTATCTAAATAAAAAACCAAAAAAAGATAAGTTAAATAGATGGTTAGATGAACAATGGATTAATGTATATGCTTATCTAAATGAAAATAAGATTATACCTTGTGGATCAAGTGAATATGTAAAATTTTCAGCATGTCGTCCTTTAATTCGTGTAAATAAAAAAACACCTATTACAATCAAAGAGTTATTAGATAAGTATGGTAAAGATAAATTAAATGAATTGATAAAAATTAAAAATAAAGATCCTCAAAATTTAATATTAAGATGGAAAGATGGAAAAATTATTAAAAAGAAGAAGTAGAATAAATAATAAATTAATAAATAATTATTTTATTATTGTTTTTCTTTAATTATTGTTTTTCTTTATCTAGATCTTTCTTTTTTTCAGTATCAATATCTAATTTATTTCCCATACATTCACTATGAAATTTTGTATGTTTATAACTATAAGTAAATATACGCTCCAATACCTGAAATGATAAATTAACTATTACTAGAATAGTTGTTAAATCCATATATTAATAATATATATTTTTTATCTTGGATAAGCTATAACATTATAAGAATAGTCTATAAATCCAGCAGCGAATGAAAATTGAAGCATATTTATATTTTGGTTTGAATTCAAACCAAAACATCCTATTGTTTTTGCTATACCAATAGCAGATTTTTGAAAATACACTTCATATGAAGCACTAGTTCTATTTCCTACCGAATCTCTAAATTTTAATCTTAAATTAGCATTAAATTCCGGCTGGACTAAACCACATAAAGCAAAACCATCGCTTCCATAAATATTACTTCCATTAAATCTTGTTGTTGTTTGAAATGAGTTAGTACCTACATTCATCTCGTGACTTACTATTTCAACACTATCTGAAAAATATGTTCCTCCGTTATTAATAGATAAAGCAAGCAATAAATTATTGCTTAAAATCGTATCAGTCAATCTAAAATTTAAATTTATTTCAAATTCAAAATAATTTGAAAAATTAAACAAACCAGCACCACCTATTCTTAAAAATCGTATCGGATTTGTTGTTCCGGATGCCTTTTGAATAATAATAGGCGATAAAGGTAATGCTGGATCTAATTTTTGATATTTGATCGTTCCTAAACAATTCAAATTACCACAAAAAATATTACCATCTGTTTTAATATTACCTGAATTCTTTATATCTAAATTACCTGCTAAAATATTTCCATTTATATCAATAAAACTATTAGATTGATTTAATATTAAATTACCAACCAATGATATATAATTTTGATTTAATTGTGATATCTGATCACATTTAATCGTTGTAGATTCTATTTCATTTGCTATAAGCGTCCCGCTAATATCTATATTTTTACAATAGAGAAGATCAGATGAGTTATAATATTGAGGAGAAGACATTATATATATATAATTAATACATATATAATATTTTTTTTAATTTTTTATTGCGGTAAATTATAACCGATAACTTGGTATTGATATGAAACTGTGCCCGTTCCTGTTGCGTTTGTAAATCTAAAATTTGTAGGAAATGGAGCATCTTGAATAATACCCTTTACATATTGACATCCAACACCACTTGTCTGTTGTTTTGTCTCAAAATCTATAGAAACGACATCACTACCACTATATAAAGGTCTTGCCCATTTAAATGTTATTTGACATCCAAAATCAGGTGGTAGTAGGCCATTTAATGGAAGGGGATTGACACCGCCTCTTTGCCATAAAATCCAATTGTCTTGAGTGCCTCTAAGATTAGACGATGAAACTGAACCAACACCATATGAAACACCGTTATTAATTGAGAAATCCCAGTTTATAGCTGTTCCGACTGATGGAGAATAATACATAGTTAATTCAAACCAATTATAATTAGTATTATTAAGATTTGAAATAACGAGTGGTATTGCTACACCTGAACCTGAACCAGATTGTAATATTTCACGTCCTAATGGTAAATATTCGTATATCCAATCAGATCCGTTAGATAACGGCTCGACTGTAACCGCTGTTACTGTTGAAAATTGACTCGCATTATAAGTTATTTGGAAATCTACTTGATTTAAAGTAGTGTCTAACGATATCAAACTTTCATAACCAGCAAAATAAAAACTAATATCACCAGCAACATTAGTATTATCACTATAAAATTCACCTTGTAATACACCAGTAGAAGATCCGGTTATTATATTATCTAAAGCAATAAATCCTTTAGGTTGTGATAAATTCGAATATTTATTATTGTAAGCGATTATATCTTTAAAATTATTTAAAAAATTACTACCATATATAATAATAAAACCACCTGTGAATTCTTTAAATTCATTATTGAAGACGTAAAGAGATGTATTTGATATACCAGTCCCTAGCTGTACACCCTCATATATAATCACTTGTCGTCCTCTTCCATTCGCGTTATTTGTAATATCAATTGTATTGCTAATACGTAAAGACCCTCTGAGATTGTTAAAACCTGATGATAATATACCAGGTGTGATTGTAATCCATCTACTTCTACCAGAAATCAAGTCATTCGAATTAGTAAAAGTACAATTATCAACGCAAACATTTTTCATACCAGTAAAAATTAAATATGAATGATTATTATTAACTGTTAAACCATTATATAAGAAATTACAATTTGTAAATTGAACATCTTGGACTGGACTTCCATAAAAACCGAATTCACTAATTGTGAAATTCACATCATCAAAGCAATAAGGCAACCATCCATTATTTGCGAGAGTTGGTGATGGAGTAACGCTAATAATAGCTTGAGCACCTGTAGAGACGACATTATGTATAATATTTAATTTAGAAATACATATTGATGCTTGTGATGAAAACACTGTAGTTGATGATGTAGATGTTATTGTAAATTTATTATTAAAGCTTGGTTTAGATCTAATTAAAATATTTCTATCATTTATTGTCTTAGTTGTTGTAAATGATATATTATTCGTAATATTAATTATATCACCACTTTTCGCACTTGATAACGCAGAGTTAAATGTAATTTCATCCGAAGCATCGAATTCAAATCCTGTAAAATTAGGAAAGTTTATTACCTCAACTGGTATTAATAATTTTTTATAATTTTTTTGTGATTTTTTATCAATATACCAATCTGGAGAATTACCAAAAATCTTGGATGGTGGACCATCCATAGCATAAGTTTGAGCGGGCACAATTTCAGGTATTAATTGATTATAATAAATTTTATCAGCATATAAATTACCTGTATTAACATTACCTGAATCTAAATTACCTGTTAAAGTAATGTTACCACATGTAAAAGATTTGGCATCTAAATTATTGCTTATATAACCATTTAGGCAGTAAAAATTATCGCTTGAGTTATAATATTGGGGACTACTCATAATATCTATATATTCAATGTAGATATTATTTTAATAAATATGTTATTATATTTTATTCTTAACTTTATAATCCATTATCTTTTTTACTAAAATTGAATTTAATTTTTCAGATATTGAAGATGGATTTTTTATAACATCACTCGCTACTTTTGATAATTTTTCATCCGCTATATTTCTATTTGGCACATCTTTATAATCTCTATACGCTAAATCGTGATAATAACAACCTTTATCTAAATTATTAACGGGTTTTGAATATTCTTTAATAGAATCATCTTTATTTAATCTTTCATTTAATTTTGTTCCTGGACCACAAAAGCTGTATTTTTTTGGTGGAAATTTAGAAAAATCTAGAAGGTGAGCTTCAATAGGTAGATTATTAATAAAATTATTCAGCGATAAACCACCTTCATATAAATCCTCAATATCTCCTAAACCATATCCTAGCAATCCAGTTAAAAGATTACTAATTGGATTTTTTGTAATAGGCTTTATAAAATCTACTAATTTTTGTCTTTGTTGAGCATTATAATCACCTTGATAATTTGGATTTTGTTTTAAAACATCAACTGAAATACCACCTACTTCTTTTTTCTTTCTTGCTCTTTTAGGTTTAACAACAATTTCTTCTTGTTTAACTTCTTTTTTCTTTCTTGCTCTTTTAGGTTTAACAACAATTTCTTCTTGTTTAACTTCTTTTTTCTTTCTTGCTCTTTTAGGTTTAACAATTTCTGGTTGTTGTTCTGGTTCTATTACGGTAATATTTAAATTATCTAATTGTTTTTCATCTAATGGTTTTTCTGGTTCTTTTGATAAATCAATTTTATAATTAGGTATTTTTTTCATTTTAAGATAAACCATACCAAAACTAGTCTCTTGTTCTTTTGTTGTTGTTTTTGACTTCTTAAAAGCTATATCAACTTTTTTATATTCTACAAAATTAGGATATTTTTTATTTATTAAATCAACATACTTTTTAAATATACCAAATTTACCTTTTTTTTCTCTTAAAAATCTATCACTAATAACCATACATAAATTACCACCATTATTTAACATATCATAACACATACTAACAAAATCAACATCATATAATGTAGCATCTATATATTCTTTCTTCTCTAATATAGATCCATCTTTATCTCTCTTTTTTATTATACTTTCTAATTGTGTTTTAATATTAAAAGGTGGATTACCTATAATATGATCATAATTATATCTTTGAGTATATTTTATAAAGTCCATATTATAAAATTTTAGATTATCAATACCTTCAAAAAATACATCGGCTATTTGAAAGAAAGGATTATATATTTCAACACCATCTATCATCATATTATTTTTATTTTTCAACTCTAATAAACCTCTAATAACATTTCCTATACCCATTGTTGGTTCTAAAATTTTAATACCTGATCTATTATCATCTTCAATACCTGAATATTTAACCAATTCATCAACAATATATTGAGGAGTAAAGAATGATTGAAGCATTTGAATTTCAGCTTTTGTAACATTAAAAATTTTAAAGAGTTTTTCTAAATTAAAATCTTTTTTGATAAGTTTTTTAATAATATCCCGTTTATCATCATATTTTTTTTGTTTTTTCATTTCAATAAAATTAACTTCATCACTTGATAAATTTGCGAATTGAATACCACTTTCTTGAGATAATCTTTTTAGACCTTTATTGGTGTTCTCAATTTTCTTTTTATAATATTCATCATATAATTTTCTTTTTAAATCAATATATTCTTTATTTGTTAAAAATCTATCTTCTTTATCTTGTATCTTCTTTACTTCTAATTTAAAACTTTCAATAAATTCATTATTTTCAAGATTATTTATCTTCTCAAATGATGGTAGTTTTAATAATTTCTTTTCAAAAAAATTAATACCTTCTTGCTTATTAAACATTATATTATATAAATAAATATCTCTTGATCCATAATCATTATTCATAGTTTTTATGTTTGTTGTTTTTATTTCATTACCATCATTATCTTTATTAATTTTTTCTTCTCTTTCATATTCTAATTTTTTAATATTTTCATTCATTATTTTATTGGCTTCTCGTGACCATCTTAAAGCTTTAGTTGAATTTTCAGGATTGATATTAACTAATAAATGGACATTAATAGTTGATTTTGAACCTTGTTTATGAGATGATAAACGAATCCCTCTAGCAATAATTTGCTCCATTATTGCGTAATTCCAATATGGCTCCAATATTATAAAATTACCTGTCTCTAAAAAACTGATACCTTCTTTAATAGATAAAGTAAAAATTAAGACTTTAATTTTGTCTGTGTTATATTCTTCAACAATTTTTAATTTTTTATCTTGTGATAATTCACCAGAAATAACTTTACATGCGATACCAGCTTTATTTAATTTATCAAATAATTCCATAACCTTACGATTTAAAAATTGACTATATATTAATGTTTTTTGATTTTTAAACTTATTCTTATTTAAAAATTGTAAAATCCAATCCATTTTTTCTTGAAGTCCAGCATTTCTACTATTAATAAAAAAACTATCTTCTTTTGTTTCTCCATCATCTTGTTGAATAACCTTATCAAATATATCATCATTTGTTTTTATTAAATTGAATTCATATTTTACTGTTGGAAAGTTTTTGAATATAGACATATTCTCATCAATTCTAAAAAATGAAATTAAACCTTCATAATAGTTTTTGAAAAGTTCTTCATCATTCATCATTAAATTATATTTTTCTCTATCTTGTTCAATTAATGGTTTCTTTTTGTAACCTATACTAATAATAGGTTCTAAATCATCTGGTGAATTTACAAACAATGTTCCAGACATGAATATTGACCTTGAAAATCGATTTGATTTTTCAATAATATTTGATGCTAATTTATTTCCTTTTATATTTGTCATACCTTCAACTTTTTTTGATTTACGAGCAGATACTTTTACATTAACATTCTCAGATCGCACATTTCTTAAATTATGCGCTTCATCAACTATTAATAAACTGTTATTTTCAAAACTAAAATCACTTAATAATAATTGTTGATATGACATAAAATAATATACATTCTTTTTATCATCATTTGTTCGTGCTGGATTTATACCAAATTTAATCATCTCACCGATTGTATTAAGCACTAATGAAGCGGGCGATAAAAAATAAGCATTTGAATTTGGATTTAAATTTATATATTGTTCAGCACAATTGATAGCTATTAAAGTTTTTCCAGAACCAACACCGTAATATAAAATACATAATTCTTGAGCACTAACGCTCCAATTTTCAATAAACTCTTTTTGATAATCTTTAAAATTCTTTTTATTATTATCAAAGGCATTATCTGTTGGATTTTCTTTAGTTTTTGCGAATTTAAACGATTGTTTCTTTTTTATTTTTTCATCAGTTTCTAAAAAATTTTCTATATCAATAATTTCAAATTTATTTTTAATATCAATAGTTAATAACCATTTTTTTAGATTCATTAAATCATATTCGGCTAATGTTTTTTTTGTTCCTTTTACTTTTAATTTATCTAATTTTTTTTCATTAGATGTAATCAGCTTCTGAAAAGCTTTAATTGCTTTTTCATTTGGTTTTTTCTTTTCTTTTTCTTTTTCAATATCATCTTGCCACTCATTTATCTCAATCATTAAATTTTTTGTAATTTCATCAACTTCTTCTTTAGTTTTTCTTTTTGCGCCTCCTTCAATTTTATCTTGATCAACATATTTATATAAATCTATCACATTATTTATTAAATCATTATTTTTTACATGGTTATATCCTCCTTCTAAAAGAATTTTTTTAATATTATCAATACATTGTCGATGTTTATACATATATATTCTATATAATATATATATATAATTTTTTATTTTATTTATAATATTTGAAATCACTATAATTATATTTCATCTTTTCAGGTAGAAAAAATGGATCTAAAGGTATCATATCTTTCTTTTTTAATTCTTTTTCAATATATTCATATGCTAATGGCACTATATGTTCTTTAATTTCTTTTAATTTACTTTTTATTTTATCTATAGATTTTTCTTTATATATTTCATCTATTAAATTATATAATTTATCTTTATCAATATTTATATCTACTATTTTAGATATTCTTGGTTTAAAATTATCTATTTGATTTTTAAAAAAATTAATAGGTGGATTTTTTTTAGCATTCTCTAAAACTAAAATTATAGTATCAATTTCTGATTTGATTTGACCTAATAATATAGCTTCACTAATAATTATATCTTTTAATTTTTTTATCATCTTGTCATTTCCTTCAAATCTTGATAGACTAAACATACGTTTTGTCATCTTCAACGGATTTTTAAATTGTTTATTAAAAAATAAGTCCTCTATTTCCTCTCTCATACCTACACCAAATGATTCTGTATAATCAGATGGTAAATTTAAAAAATAATAATTATTATTTTTATCATTGTAAATACAAATAAAAAAATTTGATATTTCTATATATTTATCAGCTATAGGACATTGAATATCAATTTTAAACATTATCTCATCACCTATTGCTTTATCTAATGTTATTTTTCTATTATTATCTAATAATTTAAATCCTCTTTTAACATCATCATAATTCCATCTCAAAGTTATTTTATTTCTTACATATTCGGCTAGTTTATCAAAATCATCAACATTGATAATATCATTAGGTTTTAATAATTCAATAAATTCTTTATATGTATTATCATTTATAATTTTATTATCATATAAAAAATTAATTTGATTCAATATTTTTTTATGATCATAATTTTTAATATATCCATTTTCTAAATATCCATAATTTAATTTTTCAAATATATCATCCTTACCTACTTTAGTTTCTCCAACAAAGCAATCCTTATTTTTATAAACACGATCAACTAGTTCTAAAAATTTTTTTTTCATAAATTTAATGGCATCATTACGATTCCCTTTTATTTCAATCACTTCATGTGTATCTAAGTCAGATGGATATTTTTGAATCTGATACGTTGCTGATCCAAATGGTTCGTTATCATGATCTAATGCTACTTGTTTTATTGCTTTTTTTTGTTGTTTGGTATAAGCGTTAGGAGATATTAATTTAGTGTATTTTTCCATTATATATATTAATAAATATATTTTTTTTGTTATAAAATAAAATTAATTAATTTAAGCGTTTTATTTAAAAAAAAAATATCTAGGATAAGTATATATAACAATGGATACAAAATGTTTAATGTGTAATAGAAAATTGATTGAATTTAGAAAGCTCACGAAACAAGATTGGAAAAGTAGAAAATATCACACAACGTGTTGGATAAAAAAAAGAGAAAATGATGAACTACAAGAAATGTTAAAAAAATTTCAATCAAAAAATTAATATAATAATATTTTTATATTATATTAATCAAATTTTTTATATAGGATTTGTTCTCCTGTTGAGTGTCCCATATCTTTAGCAATTTTTTTCAAATTATCTAATTTAGGAATATCTTTTAATACGTTATCACTTATATATATATGTCGTAACATTGAAACACCTAAATTTCTATCAAAAATTCTATTTAATCTTTGGTTTAACGTCGTAGGATATAACTTTCTATTGTGTCTATCAATAAATAAAAAATCGTTAGTATTTATTTTTAAATATTTCTTTAATATATTTCTAAGTTTTATTGGAATTTCTACTTCTTGTGATCCATAAAATTTAGATGTTTTATATTTATTAAATACAAAAATTTTATTATCTTTAATATAATTATCTGTAGATTCATTTATATTTTTTACTTTCATTTCAGTCCAGTCTAATAAACGTCTTGGTGGTATTAAAATCATACAAGATAATATAACAAAATTTTGTATTTGTTGGAATTCTTCATTAGTTAATTTATTTGTTTTCTTAAATAAGTGTTTAGTATCGTTTTTCAATTCATTATATACTTTTAATACTTCATCATAACTCATCCAATTTTCTTTTTGTTTGTCTGTTTTCTCTTGTGTTTCTTGTTCTTTCTTATATGTTTCAACATCTTCTATCATTATATCTCTATATTTTTTTATAGTTTGTTTTGAAGCATCTTTTTCAATAAATACAATAATCGCACTTAATATCGTCTTTCTTTTATTGGCATCAGTATCTTTTAAAATTTTTATGACCTTTTCTGGCTCATTTTTAAAGATATTTAAATCTTTTGTGTCTAATTTATTTAATAAATTTCTTAATATAGATGTATATGTCCTGTAAGATGACAATGATAAATTAGGGCGGTTTTCTTTAAGTGTTTCTATAATAGTTTTAGGTTCATTTGTTGTAGTCATTATATATAATAACGTATAGATAAAAATTAATAATAATCTAGATATATATTTATAATTTGATAACTTAAATAATATTAAACGATAATTAAGTTGTAGCTTTATAATGGTTTAGCGTTATAAATAAACATAAAGTATAATCTATATTTAAGTTTATACTTAATAAAACGCGTTTAATCAAGTATAACCTATATTTAAGTATATAATTAATCTTGGTTTATAAGCCTTAAACCCTTTTATAGTATTCATTTAATATTCATCTATAACGCTTAAACCATTTTTATTGTTAATCAATTATATAGATATAACTTAATATCTATATAAATTTATTTTATAAATCAATTTTTTGTTTTGTTTGTATTTCTTCATCTTCTTCATCTTCTTTTATTCTTATCATACATACATATACACCTTTTTTTCCTCTTCTAGGATCAGTTTTTTTTAAATCACATAATGTTAAATCGTTTTTATATTCACTATAAAATTTTTTTGAATATTTTTTCATTTCGGTTTTAAATAACATCTCTGTCCATTTTTTATTTATTCCTTTTGATAATATATAGTTTTTATAATCATTATAAATATCATCAACTAAAATTCTATCTTTTTCATTGTTTGATTTTTTATAATATTCATTCATAAAATTAGTTGTTATATCGTTTTCATCTACCATACTTTCAAAATTTTTCTCTAATGATGATAATTTTAACTCTCCATCATTATAATATTTTACTGAATATTCTAATAAGATATGTAATAAAGCACATTTATAATCATCATCGTTAAATTTATCTAATAAATTAACATCGATAATATAAAATCCTTTCTTATCATCCATATTATTATAATCATCCTCTTTTATAAAAGTGTTTTTATATTCTACTTGTAATCCTCTTCTTTTAATAGCATAAGAATTACTATCACCATCAAAATTAGGTTGTTTATTTGTATTAAAAATTATTTTAACATAATGTTTAGCGGTTGATGATGATTGAATATTTAATTTTTTATAATCAATTGTATCAGATCCTGTTATATCCTTTAAAAAAGATAAGTTTAATTTTTGCGTTGTCATTTCTTCAACAAATAATATTCTTTTTTTGAATAAAATTAAAGGATGTATAGCTTTACCGATGTTATTTTCATTACAATCAGTTGTGAATGTTGTAAATGTCGTCTTTGCGCAATATAAAGGTAATACCTTAGATCGTAATAAATCACCTAATAAAGATTTACCATTACCACCTTGCCCTATATTAATTAAAAATTTTTGTTCATTGGTTCTTCCAGTTATACAATAACTATAAAATAATAATATATCATCTAATAATTTTTTATCATCATTATAGATTTTTAATAACATTTCTTTAATTTCATTTATTAAATTTTGTTTTTTATCTACTTGATAATCATAATCTAAAAATCCACATATATTATCATCAGGCTTTCTATCTCTAAATAATCCTGTTTTTAAATCTA
>B570J29614_1000015_pt1 | contig 13330 bp, 10 predicted proteins | sample LakMenEpi22Aug11_FD_29614 | JGI IMG/M metagenome (IMG submission 29614) | reverse complement strand
TAGAACAATATCGTATGCATAAGCTAGAGCTTCTTGTGGATTGGTATCAAAAGTAGTTGCGTACTCTGGTTTAGGCCCCGTGAATGGGTGATGAACTGCCGTCCAACCAGCTGCTGGATTTTCTGCATCCACTGGTTCAAACATAGGCGCATCAACTATCCATACGAATTTCCAAGCTTTCTCATCGATTAAATTACATCGCTGACCAATTTCTAGTCGCACAGCACCTAACAAACTTTGTGAAGATACAGTTGCACCAGCAGCGAAGAAAATAGCATCACCATTTTTGGCGCCAACAGTGCTTGCGATTCCAGCACTTTCTTTCGCTGACAGGTTCTTAGCTACTGGTCCAGATAAGGTCCCATCTTCGCCGACTAAAATGTATGCCAAACCTTTGGCTCCACGAGCTTTTGCCCAATCCTGCCAAGCATCTAATTCACGTCGAGGCGTTGTTGCTCCCTTTGGCATAACTACGGCGCCTACGTACTCGGCTTGAAATACTCTAAAAGAAGTTTCCTTGAAGAAACTTGTTACATCAATGATCTTGTTATCAAATCGTAAATCTGGTTTATCCGAACCATAATCACGCATGGCGTCTCGATATGTCATATGTGGGATTGGCGTTGGAATCTTATAATTAACTACTTTTTCGAAAACAGTGGTCAAGACTTTTTCTGCCACCGCAATTACATCAGATTGATCTGCAAATGAGATCTCAATATCTAGCTGGGTAAACTCTGGCTGCCGATCTGCTCTGAAATCCTCATCACGGAAACAGCGTGCAATTTGGTAATACCTCTCCATACCAGCAACCATTAATAATTGTTTGAATAATTGTGGTGATTGTGGAAGGGCGTACCAAGATCCTGGTTGCAACCTAACCGGAACAAGAAAATCTCTGGCACCTTCTGGAGTAGACCTAGTTAAGTAGGGAGTTTCAATCTCTAGGAAATCCTGATCTGCCATTACTTCACGGATTGCAGAGGTAACCTTGGAGCGCAATCTTAAATTTTTAGCCGGACCTTCACGTCTTAAATCCAAGTAACGATACTTAAGTCTTACCTCTTCGGAAATGTTCCCAATATCTCCGCTATCTACCGGGAAAGGAAGAGCTGCTGCTTCGCTTAAGACCTCTAGCGATTCACAAACTACCTCTATTGCACCGGTGGGAATATCTTTATTTTCATTTCCAGCCGGGCGAGTTTTTACAACACCTGAGATTAGGACACACCACTCAGCACGCAGCTCTCCAGCAATTTTTTCATCATTTATTACAACCTGTACCGCGCCGGATGAGTCTCTTAGATCAATAAAGGCAACCCCGCCATGATCCCTGCGGCGAGCAACCCAACCAGCCAAAACAACATTAGTACCAACTGATTTTTCATTTAATGCACCTGCATCATGGGTACGCAACATTATTTACTATTTACCAATCGCTTTAACTAGATCTGAAGCATCTAGGGTACTGGATATCAACTCGCCGCTGCTCATTATTTTCAATTGGCAATTCCCAGTTGACAATTCATCATCACCAATCACCAATCCATATTTTGCACCACTTTTATCGGCAGCTTTCATAGCACCTTTTAATCCACGATCTCCATAAGCCATATCGCAGGTAATTCCAGCCTGACGTAATTCGGCAATCAACTTGAAAGCAGCAGCTTTACCTGCTTCAGTGATTGGTGCAACAAATAATTGCATCTGATTTATCACCGCCGGCAAAGAGTTCTCCGCCTGGCATGCCATCAATATCCGATCTACTCCCAAACCAAATCCAATACCACTCACATCTGCCCCGCCTAAAGATGACATCAACCCGTCATATCGGCCACCGCCACCAATTCCAGATTGTGCGCCAAGCATTTCATGATCAAATTCAAAGGTAGTTCCGGTGTAATAATCCAAACCTCGAACCATTCTTGGGTTTATCTGAAAACCAATACCTATGTTTTTTAATAAGCCCTGAACTGTTTCAAAGTGCTGCCTACTCTCTTTATTTAGATAATCTAGAAGCAAAGGCGCCTTGGCCATTGCCGACTTGACCTCTTCTCTTTTATCATCAAAAAGTCTTAGAGGGTTAAGTTGTGCTCTTGCAACAGTTGCTTCATCAAGCTTTAAGCCAGATATGAATTTAACTAAATCTTTTCTATGCGCATCACGACTAATGGCATCGCCAAGAGATGTAATGTTTAATGTATATTTCTTCAAACCCAATGCCTTGAATGCAGTATCTGCCACTGCAATAACCTCTACATCAATCTCTGGGTCGCTATAACCAATTGCTTCAATTCCAACCTGGTAAAACTGACGATATCTGCCTGCCTGCGGACGTTCGGCTCTAAAAAATGGACCGGTATAAAAGAGTTTTACAGGTAGCTGGCCCTTATCAAGATTGTGTTCAATTACTGCGCGCATTACTCCTGCGGTTCCCTCTGGTCTTAAAGTAATTGAGCGACCACCACGATCTTCGAAGGTATACATTTCTTTACTAACCACATCGGTTGATTCACCTACGCCACGCGTAAAAACTTCTGTATCTTCAAAAACTGGCAACTCAATTAGGTTATAACCGGCAAGCCGTGCGGTTCTTAGTAATTGATCTCTAACATATTCAAATTGATTTGAGTTTGGCGGAACATACTCACTTACTCCTTTAGGCGCTTGAAATTTACTCAAAATCTCACCGCCCACTCTGATCTAGAAAATCACTCTGCAAGTAAGGATTTCTCACGCGCTCAATGCCGATTGTAGTTTGCCCTCCATGTCCAGGCAGGACATTTAGCCCATCAGGCAGGGTTAAAATTCGATCTCGTAAGGTATTTCTCATCTGGCTGGCTGAACCAGTAGGTAAATCAGTCCGACCGATACTTCCAGCAAAGAGAACATCTCCTGAAATTAACTGTTGGTCATCAACGGTAAAGATCACCGAGCCTTTGGTGTGACCAGGTGCAAATATTGATGTGATCTGCATACCCGCCAATTCAAATGTTTCAAAATCTTCCAACTCCACAATTTCATCTGGCTCTTTGAATTTTTCTTTCCCAAATGCATCAAGAAATTGCTGGCTAATTCCATTGCGATCAAGAGCTCCCATAGGATCGGTGAGTAAAAATCGATCTGCTGCGGTAATAAAAGTTCGCATCGGAACTTGAGCAGTTAGTGGCAAAACTGAGAACATATGATCAAGATGACCATGGGTGATCAGCACTGCAATAGGTTTTAAATTATGCTCCGAAACTTTGGATACGATTTCGTTAACTAAGTTTGGCCGTGCCATGCCAGGGTCGACAATGATGCACTCTTGACCAATTTTTGAGGCCAGAATCCAACAATTTGTTTCAAAATAGGGAGCAATAACCCGATCAATCAGCAATTATCGCCCCACTTTCTAATCTCATTTTGAGTTCAATTTCCCTAAAAGATGGTGCTTAGGCTATCTTTTAGCCAGCACCAAACCCAGCAATCAGTGATGCTAAATGCAAAATTGATAGCCACGCCCCCACATAACGAGATCTGGTCACCAGAAATCGTGCAACGAAAGGTCAACCTAATGGAAAATACATCAACACCAAACCTTTCATCTACCGGGGCAGCATCAGCACTAATTGGTGATCCAGCAAAATTTGGTCGAGTCGGCGAAGACGGAACTGTTTATGTAATCACTCCAACTGGCGATCGAGCCGTTGGTTCCTATCCAGGAAAAAGTCCTGAAGAAGCTCTTGCTTACTTTGTTAAAAAATTTGAAATGGCTGCATCTGAGGTTGCTTTATTGGCAGCAAGAATTCGTTCTGGCGCAATGGTGCCAAGTGATGCCCATGAAGCAGTTAATAAGTTGCGCTCACAGATTGCAGAATTAAATGGAGTAGGTGACTTAGTAAATTTAGCGGAGTCATTAGAGAAAATCCCAGCTCTTATTACTGAGCATGAAGGNGCTTACGTGGCGCGTAAAGCTGCTCAAGCAGCAGAGCGAGAAGCTCGCAAAGTTGAATCTACCGCGATCAAAGAGAAAATTGTCGCTGAGGCTGAGAGCCTGGTTGATTCAGTTGCTTGGAAAGTAACAACAGCGCGGCTAAAGGTTTTATTAGAGGAGTGGAAGAAAGCTCCGAGGTTAGATAAGAAAATTGATGCCCAATTGTGGAAGAGATTCTCATCATCTCGAAATAAATTTGATAAACGACGTCGGACTCACTTTGCTAACCTTGCTAGCGAACATAAGAAGGTAGCAACAACAAAAGAGATGATTGTTAAAGAGGGTGAATCGCTTGCAAACTCAAAAGATTGGCTAAATACCGCTAAGCAGTTCAAATCTTTGATGGACCAATGGAAAGCTTCNGGCAGAGGTAAGAAATCAACCGATGCCGCGCTATGGAGTAGATTCAAGGCAGCCCAAGACACTTTTTTTGCAGCCAAGAATGCAGATATGGATAAGCGAAAAGGTTCGATGGCAGAGAATCTGCTAAAGCGTGAAGCAATGATTTCTGAATTTGAAGCGTTGTTGCCGATAACTGATTTCAAGAGCGCTAAGAAAAAGTTTTATGACCTGATGGGTAAGTGGCAAAAAATTGGAATGACTGATCGTAAAAAGCGCGCTAGTTTTGACGCTAAGATAAAAAAAGTTGAGGATGAGATTAATGAGCTAGAGCGCAACTATCAGCGCAAAAGTGATCCATCAGCTAAAGCGCAAGCCAACAAAGTTGTACAAGGTTTGGCAGAGGCAATTGAAAATTATGAGAAGCAAGCTGCAAAGGCCGAGGCCGCTGGTCAAACAGCAAAAGCAATGGTGGCAAGAGAAGCTGCAGCTGCTCGTCGGGTTTGGCTAGAACAAGCGGAAAAAGGTTTAACTGAGTTTACAAATTAGTTGTTAAACACTCGATCCACATCATAAACACCCTCAATCCCTCGAACTGAATTTAACACTGCATCTAAATGTGCAGCATCTGCCATTTCAAAGGTGAACTTACAGATTGCAGTTTGGTCTTTGTGGGTTACAACCGAAGCACTCAAGATATTCACATACTGGTCAGAAAGAGCTTTGGTCACATCCGAAAGCAAACGTGCTCGATCTAACGCCTCTACTTGGATGTTCACCAGGAACGTGCTCTTCGCAGATAGGTTCCACTTAACTCCAATCATTCGATCACCTTGATGAATTTGTAGATCATTCATATTTATACAATCCCCTCGGTGAACTGAAACTCCGCTACCTCTAGTGATAAAACCAGTTATCTGATCACCTGGAACTGGAGCGCAGCATCTGGCCAACTTGACCAATACATCAGCTGAACCTTCAACATCAATTCCGGTAACACTTTTGCGAGTTCTCTTTACTGGTGCAACAAGTGGGGCAAGATCACTTTCTGCGTGGCTCTCTGCCGACCCAAGTAAGACAATTAATTTCTCAATTACTGAATGAGCTGAAATATGTCCATTGCCAACTGCTTCATACAAAGATTCAATATCTTCAAATTTCAAATCATGCGCTAGCTCTAAAAGAGCATGTCCACCTAGAATTTTTTGAATTGGCAAACCTGCTTTTCGCATCTGACGAGCAATTGATTCCTGACCTGCCTCTATCGCCTCTTCTTTACGCTCCTTTGAAAACCAAGCTTTGATCTTTGATCGAGCACGGGATGAGGTTACGAAATTCAACCAATCATGGCTAGGTGCTGCGTTGGGATTCTTATTGGTAACTATTTCAACCACATCACCATTTACTAAATGTGATTCAAGCGGCACTAACTTCCCATTAACTTTGGCGCCAATGCATCTGCTTCCCACTTCCGTGTGAACTGCGTATGCAAAATCAACGGGTGTTGAACCAGATGGAAGTGCAATGACACTACCTTTTGGAGTGAAGACAAATACTTCTGGAGTACGTAAGTCATAACGAAGAGTTTCAAGGAAATCACTCACATCCTCACTCTCCTGCTGCCATTCATGTAATTGCTTAAGCCATAAAACTTCAGGATTCTTCTGTTGATCTACGCCTTTGGATTTATATTTCCAGTGAGCAGCAATTCCATACTCAGCCCTAGCATGCATATCAAAGGTTCTTATTTGAATCTCAACAGCTTTACCATTAGGCCCGATCACAGTGGTGTGTAATGATTGATAAAGATTGAACTTAGGCATGGCAATGTAATCCTTAAATCTGCCTGGCACAGGGCTCCATCTGGCGTGAATAGCCCCAAGTGCTCCATAACAATCTCTGACTGAATCAACCAAAATTCTTATTCCAACTAGATCGTAGATGTCGTTGAATTCTCGGCCTCGGACCACCATCTTCTGATAAACACTATAAAAATGTTTTTGTCGGCCACTTACATTTGCCTTGATTTTCTCAGTGTTTAAATCAATATCAATTGCACTGACTACCTCATTAGTCAATAAATCTCTAGCGGGTGATCTTTCACCAACTAATCTTTCAATCTCCTCGTATTTTTTTGGTTCAATTGTTTTAAATGATAAATCCTCTAATTCCCATTTAATTGCGTTCATTCCTAAGCGATGAGCAAGTGGAGCATAAATATCCAGGGTCTCGCGGGCTTTTCGTTCTGCGGTTTCTTTAGCGATGAATTCCCAGGTTCTAGCATTATGTAATCGATCAGCAAGCTTGATGACTAAAACCCTGATATCCCGTGACATTGCAACAACCATTTTGCGAAGAGTTTCAGCCTCAGCAGTTGGGCCATAGGTGAGTTTGTCTAACTTGGTTACGCCATCAACTAATGCAGTTACCTCATCACCAAACTCACTTTTGATGTGTTCTATTGAGTAGGAGGTATCTTCAACAGTGTCATGCAAAAGAGCTGCCATCACTGTAGGTAAATCCATGCCAAGTTCGATAAGGATCTGAGCTACTGCAACTGGGTGAGTTATGTAGGGTTCGCCAGATTTACGTAACTGACCTGAGTGAGCCTTATCTGCTGCATTAAATGCTCGCTCTAAATCCGAATTAGAAAATCCAGGATGGGAACGAGCTAAGCCATCCGAAAGCGGCTTTAACAATTCGATGGTTGTCATAGCGCTTTGGCTGTCTTTGTTAGATCAATTAATTTAGCGGCGGCGATCGCGTTTAGGCTGATTGCGAGGACCACGATCAGATTTTGACTCAACAACTATTGGAGTGCTTGTGGAAACCTTGTCGCCTCTTGTGCCTACTCTTTTTGCTAATGCTTGCATTGCAGGTTCTCTTTCGCGAAGACCTGCCAAAATTGGTGTGGCGATACAAATTGAGGAATAAGTTCCAGTAATCAATCCGATAAACAAAGCCAGAGATAGATCTTTTAACGTACCAGCACCTAATAAGCCTGCGCCCACAAACAAAATTGATCCAACCGGCAGAAGGGCAACTAAGGATGTATTAAATGAACGAACAATCGTCTGATTTACCGCAAGGTTTGCTGCTTTTGAATAGGTGGTTTTACCACTTGCAGCTATACCTTTGGTGTTCTCTCGAACTTTATCAAAGACTACTACCGTGTCATATAAGGAGTAACCCAAAATAGTTAAGAATCCAATTATGGTCGCCGGCGTTACTTCAAAGCCTACAAGCGCATAGATGCCAACCGTAATAACCACATCATGTACACCTGCGATGATTGCCGAAATCGCCATTTTTGCTTCGAAAGTCATAGCAAGATAAAGCATTACCACCAACAAGAATCCAAACAATCCATAAAGTGCTTTTCGAGTGATCTCTTCACCCCAAGATGGTCCGATAATTTGAGAATCAATTGACTCAACACTGACATTAAAATTCTTAGCTAATGTGGCTTCTAAAGTGCTCTGCTCCAATGAGGTTAAAGCATCTGTTTGTATGCGGACTTTATCGCTACCAACTTTTTGAATGATGTTTTGGGTAGTAATTTGAGCATCAGTTAAAGACTGTTTAGCAATATCTATTGAAGCATTTGGTGTTGTTACGGTGAAAGATGAACCACCTTTAAACTCGATTCCAAGATGCAAACCCTGCGTAAAAAGTGTAAATGCTGAAGCTAATATAAGTAACCCAGAAATTGAGTACCAAATCTTACGTTTGCCAACAAAATCTATAGAGGTCTCGCCTCGATAAAGTCTTCCACCAAGTCCTGAAAGCTTACGCATTAGATACCTCCCCGGTCTTTTGTGGATTCTTCTCCACCATTCCAATGGATTTAGTTGAGAAGCCAGACCACGGATGTCCATTATTAAAGAATGATAATTTAGCTAAAATAGTCATCAACGGTTTGGTGAATAAAAAGACTACGATCAAGTCAATTATGGTAGTTAAGCCAAGTGTGAATGCGAATCCTCTTACGCCACCAACTGCGAATATATAAAGCATAATTGCTGCCAGCATCGAAACGACGTCCGCTGCGATAACGGTTCTACGAGCTCGAACCCAACCAGTTTCTACCGCCGATTTAATTGATTTTCCTTCTCGAATTTCATCCCTAATACGTTCGAAGTAAACAATAAATGAGTCGGCTGTAATACCAATTGCGACAATCGCACCTGCAATACCTGCCAGAGTCAAAGTGAAATCAATTAACTCTCCAAGAAGAGCAAAAGATAGAAGTGACATTACCGCTGCAACCATAAGTGAGCTTACTGAAACTATTCCCAAACCGCGGTAGTAAAGCATTGAGTAAATAACCACCAAAGCTAAACCTAAAATTCCTGCAATTAATCCACCACGTAACTGATCAGCACCTAGTGATGGAGATACTTGCTGTACCTCGCCGCGATCAAAAGTTAATGGCAATGCACCATATTTCAACACATTAGCTAAATCTTGTGACTCTAATTGGGTGAAATTTCCAGTTATCTGCGCGTTACCGGTATTGATCGGTTCGTTAATTCGGGGTGCTGAATAAACCAATCCATCCAGAACAATCGCTGCCTGGTTTTGTGGTGCAGGTAATGAGGTTAAACGAGTTGTCATGGCGCCAAACTTTGCAGCACCTTCGCCATCAAATTCCAGCGTTACATACCAACCTGATGCACCTTGTGGATCTAAAAGCGCAGAAGCTTGAGTTACTTGGCGTCCTAAAACTTCTGCTGGCGCCAAAATATATTTATTAATACCAGCGCGATCACAGCTAACAATTGTTGCTGCTTCATTGCCACTGCTACCGCCTTGGCGATTTTCTGGCAGGGTGCAATCTAAAGCTGCATACTGGGCATTTATCTCAGGTGTTACACCAGGTGGTAGCACCGATGCAGTTGGATCAGTTCCTAATGGAGTTGCATTAGCAGCACCTTCTGCTAATACTGGACGAAATCTAAGTTCTGCAGTTTGACCAACTAAATCAACAATTCTTCGACCAGTTTCACCGGGTACTTGAATTACGATCTGGCGGTTAATACCAGTTCCCTGCGCTGAAACTTCAGACTCGGCAACACCTAATGAATTAACGCGCTGACGAATGATTTCAACTGCTTGATCGATTGCTTCGGCAGTTACGCGGCCGGTCTGACCATCTTCAATTCTTGGTTGCAATGTAACGCTGGTACCACCTTGCAAATCCAAACCAAGTTTGAATGAGGTTGCACCAATAACAAAGGAAAGCCCAGTCAAAGCCAAAACCGAAAGCAGCAGGATCGAGATAGTTCTAACTGCTCGGGCTTGGGTATTTGCAACTTTATTAGCAGACATGAGGGCCAATTCTAGGCTGAGGGGAGATTATTGAGAAATCAAGCAATAAGTTAGCCAAAAAAGGCGAAAAAATTAGGTTACTGGGCAATATCTGGGTCTTGATCAAACAGAGTTGCATCAGTTCCAATTTGCGCAGATAGCGGTGGCTTTAAACCAAGATGTGACCAACCAGCAGCCGTGGCAATACGTCCTCTTGGTGTTCTAGCTAGAAATCCCATTCGAACCAAGAAAGGTTCAGCTAAGGATTCAATAGTTTCAATCTCCTCACCGACTGCCATAGCAAGGGTTGAAACTCCAACCGGACCGCCATTAAAGTTTTTAATCAAAGCCGTAAGTACTGATTTATCTAGGCGATCTAATCCAATTTGATCAACCTCATATATTTCAAGAGCTGATTTTGCATGCTCTAGTTTCACTAGTTTTTCATTATTTACTTGTGCGTAATCTCGCACTCTGCGAAGAAGTCTATTGGCCACTCTTGGTGTTCCCCTGGAACGCGAGGCTATTTCTACAACGGCAGTGGTGTCGATATTGATTTCAAGAAGATCTGCACTTCGCTTAATAATTTGTGATAATTCATCAGCTTCGTAAAAATCTAATTGAGCTGTAAATCCAAATCGATCCCGCAATGGACTAGGTAGCAAACCAGCACGCGTGGTTGCGCCAACAAGGGTGAAATGTGGCAGCTCTAGCGGAATTGAGGTTGCACCAGCACCCTTACCAACAATTACATCAACTCGAAAATCCTCCATTGCTAAATACAGCATCTCTTCAGCTGGTCTGGACATCCGATGGATTTCATCAAGAAATAAAATTTCTCCTTCAACTAAGGATGAGAGTATGGACGCAAGATCTCCTGCGTGCTGAATCGCAGGTCCAGAGGTAATACGGATTGGACTATCCATTTCGGTGGCAACAATCATTGCCAGAGTTGTTTTACCTAAGCCCGGTGGACCAGAAAAAAGAATGTGATCAGCGGTTGATTTACGCTGTTTAGCCGCTGAAAGCAGCAGATCTAATTGATCTCGAACTCTAAGTTGCCCAACAAATTCAGTTAAACTTTTTGGGCGAAGGGCAAGTTCGGCAACTCGTTCAGCATCATCTGCGCCATTATCTATTACTCGATCACTCATCTCTATTTCCCACCACTTTTAAGTGCCAATTTCAATACTTGCCCAACCGAAAGACCTTCAATTTCTTCATCCTTCATAACTTGATTTAACATGGCGATAGCTTCTTTATTTGAATATCCCAAACCCTGTAAAGCATTTTCAACTTGGTTAGAAATAGTTAAATCAGAGCCACTTTTTCCACTAGCAAATGCTGTCGCTTATCTTTCAACTCAAGGACTAAGCGCTGTGCACCTTTCTTACCTAACCCAGGTACTGCCTCTAGAGATTTAAGGTTGGAGGTGATGATCGCATTAGCAATTGAGGCCGCATCACTATTAGCCAAGATTGATTGTGCGACCTTAGGTCCAATACCGGTAACAGATAACAACAACTCAAAGAAATCACGATCTACAATTTCAGTAAAGCCATATAAAGTTAGGGCATCTTCACGAACTATTAAGTAAGTATGAAAACTTACTCGCTCGCCAACCTGCATTTTCGCTGCTATTCGAATTGGCACCTGTAGCAGCAATCCCACACCGCCTACCTCTACCACCAGGGAATTTATAGAGGTTGATTTAACGCTGCCACTTATCGAGCTGATCATCGCTTTTTGACTGCCTTTTTCTTTGCGGTTGCTAATCGGGCATTACCAACTCCCCGCCAATGATGGCAGATAGCAAGAGCTAAAGCATCTGTACTGTCTACTGGTTTTGGGATTTCCTTCAACTTCAGTAAACGTTTAACCATCTGCGCTACCTGTTTCTTGTCTGCTCTTCCNGATCCAGTTACCGCAGCCTTCACCTCACTAGGGGTGTGCATTACAACCGGAATGCCGGCTTTAACTGCTAGCAAAAGCACNACCCCAGCAGCCTGAGCGGTAGCCATAGCTGTCTTAACATTTAGATGAGAAAAAACTCGCTCTACCGCAATTACATCAGGTTTAAACTTTGCAATCCAAATATAAATCTCTTTTTCCAACTCCAATAATCTAAATTCCAGAGCTGCATCAATATCAGTTTTTACTACGCCAACTGAAATCATTTCAAGGGATTGAGGTCCAGAGGAATCCACAACGCCAATTCCGCACCGGGTTAATCCAGGATCTACTGCCAATACTCGCATAGGACAAGAGTAATCAGCGAAATTTCGCTAGGAACTAAGGCTCGCCATCACTTCATCTGAAACATCAAAATTTCCGTAAACATTTTGAACATCATCCAACTCTTCAATTGCCTCAATTAATTCAAAAACCTTCTTGGCGGTCTCAGAATCAATTGGTATAGACATAGAAGGCAAGAAAGAAGTTTCAGCTGACTCATACTCAGTCCCTGCTGTTTGTAGCGATGTTCGTACTGCTACTAAATCAGATGGCTGAGCTACTATTTCAAAAGATTCACCAAGATCATTAACCTCTTCTGCGCCAGCATCTAAAACAATTTCTAGCAGTGAGTCTTCGGTTACCTTCCCATTCTCTTTTGAAACTATAACTACGCCTTTGCGGTTAAATAGGTATGAAACAGAGCCAGGGTCAGCCATGTTTCCACCATTTCTGGTAACTGCAACGCGAACCTCAGAAGCTGCGCGATTTCTATTATCAGACAAACACTCGATTAGTAAGGCAACTCCGCCTGCTGCATAACCTTCATACATAATGGTTTCCCATTGTTTGCCACCGGTTTCAAGTCCAGCTCCGCGCTTGACTGCTCTATCAATATTGTCAGCAGGCACAGAATTTTTCTTAGCCTTAGCTATAGCATCATATAAAGTTGGATTGCCAGAAACATCTGCGCCACCAGCGCGAGCAGATACTTCAATTGCCTTAATTAACTTTGCAAAATTCTTTGCTCGACGAGAATCAATAATCGCCTTTTTATGTTTGGTGGTTGCCCACTTGGAATGACCGCTCACTTATTTACCTATTAACCCTTCGATCCGGTTAGTTGACGGCAAATATTTTCAACAAAGAATCTGTGAACACGATTATCTCCAGTCAATTCAGGATGAAAAGAGGTGGCAAGTAAGTGTCCTGACCTAACGGCAACTGGATGTTTGACTCCATCTTGACCAGTTATCTCAGCTAAAACTTCAACTGAGGCACCCACAGACTCAACCCAAGGAGCACGGATAAATACCGCCCGTACTGCCGGTTCAGTAATTCCTTTGAACTTCAAATCTGTTTCAAATGAGTCTACTTGTCGGCCAAATGCATTTCGCCTGACCACCATATCGATACCGCCAAAAGTTTCTTGTCCTTCAATAGCATCCTTGACAACATCTGAAAGCAAAATCATCCCAGCACAAGAGCCATAAGTTGGCATTCCTGAGTTAATTCGATCTTTAATCAAATCCATTAAATCAAATGCTCTAGCTAGTTTTGCAATGGTGGTTGATTCACCACCTGGAATTACCAGCGCTGAAATATCTTGAATCTCACTCTTGGTTTTTACTGCTCGAGCATCAACTCCGCAATCACTTAATGATTGAATGTGTTCTCGAACATCACCTTGGAGTGCAAGTACTCCAATTTTCACAATTACCAGCCCCGCTCCGCAAGCCGATGAGGTACTGG
>B570J29614_1000013_pt1 | contig 13827 bp, 16 predicted proteins | sample LakMenEpi22Aug11_FD_29614 | JGI IMG/M metagenome (IMG submission 29614) | reverse complement strand
TGCATTTGTTGGCGTCCAGGATGCGCGAACTTCAATCTCAGAATCCTCATCTCGCTCTACCAATTCACCAAATGAGGCGCTAGCCACTCTTGTTACCGTGCCACTTGGATTAATAAATTCACAGCCATGTTTTTTCAAAGATTCCAATAACCAAGCCCAGCCAATCTCTGGCAATAATGGATCTGATGCCATCTCTAAATCAATTGCAGCTCTGGCAAATGTTACGCATCGCCATTGACCGCCCCAACCCTCTTGGCCAGCTGGATCATGAAGTAATACAAATCTGCCGGTGGCTGCATCCTCTAAAACATCGGCAGTCATCGCTAATGCATGAGGTGCAAGTTTTTGTGGCGCCGGTACTGTTTCAAGCAAAACTTCACCTCGCGGCTTTAATGCCAAGATAGGTTGAATAAGTTGATCAAATGTTTTGCTCACTACCTAAGGATAAATTGCTAATTGAATAAGTATGGGCAGGCACGAGCAAACTCAGACAGATAAGCTCTAATGCAACCTAGTAGGCTCCACCAATGGCCACCTTACTAGCACTTCTCTCCTCAATTCTTTGGGGTGGAGCTGATTTCTTGGGCGGAAAATTGTCTAAGCGCTATCAAGCAATTGCAGTAACAGCAGTCTCACAAGCAATTGGTTTGGCAATTGGAATTTTGATTGTATTAATTAGCTCCTCATGGTTTCGACCAACACTATCTTGGGATAACTACTTCCTATCAGGTGTGATTGCTGGATTACTTGGATTTATTGGCTTGGTAGCTTTCTATACAGGGCTAGCAACTGGACGAATGGGCGTAGTTGCACCAATTAGTGCTTTGAGTGTAACTATTCCGCTAACTATTGCCTTTATTAATGGCGAGAAGCCAAATACCGGACAGTTGATTGGAATGGGTATTGCCTTAACTGGCGCTTTCTTTGCAAGTGGACCAGAGATAAAAGGTGGCTTAGCAATCAAGCCAATTGTTTTTGCAGTAATTGCCGCATTTGGATTTGGTGGTGCGGTGACATTTATCGCCAAGGGTTCAGAGAGCAGTGCGATCATGACTATGACTACCATGCGCTTTGCTACCTTTATGGTTGCACTTTTATTATTTGCTCGTTATCGAACAATCGGGGGCTTTACTAAAAAAGATCTACCAATTTTAATCGCAATTGGCGGCGCGGACTTTATTGCAAATTTGTTGTTAGGAGTGGCAACTACTAAGGGATTGGTCTCACTAGCTGTTGTCTTAGGCTCGTTATATCCAATTGTTACCGCCTTACTTGCCTTCAAACTGCTGCATGAGCGATTACACAAAATTCAATATTTGGGGATTGCCTTTGCAATTACTGGTGTTGCGGTAATCTCACTTAGTTAGCCTTTTGTAGTAATTAAATTGGCAAGGTGGGAGCTCTTCACTACTGATCAACTCAAAACTATCTGTTAATTCAGAGATAGATATCGAGTTTTCACCAACTGCCTGTTGATTAATAGTTAGGTATAGGTGATCAACCAATCCTTGTTTAACCATTTGTAGTAAGAGGTTTGGCCCTGCCTCAATCAATAGGTTAATCGGGGATATTTGTGTGTTATTAAAATTTGTAGAAATCTCCTCAATCATTTGTAAAGGTGTTAATGCAAATTGTTTTGCTAACTGATTTTTAGGTTGCAACCTAACCTTGGTATGGGTGAGAATATAAAGCGGAATTGGGGTGCGTTTGTAGGGCTCTCGCCTAGCGGTATTTCCACCAATTAATATCAGATGATTCTTATCCCGCAGCGCTTTAAAGCGGGTGCGATCCTCATCTGTTGATAGGCCAATTGAGGAGCCTGATTTGGTGGTGGAGCCATCTTTGCCCACAATCAGGTTTGCGGTGGTGATCACTTTTGGCATAGTGCTTAAGGTTACCCAGTGTCAGTGCCCCCCTCTAACCTTTAGCAATGATCATCGATTGTGATAGTTGTGTAATGCGCGATATCGCCTGTGGCGATTGTGTTGTATCAGTGCTGCTTCAAATTACCCCTGCTACTGATAAAAAAGCTGAGTTAAGTAACTCTCATGCGGCTGCCATAAATAATCTCGCCTTGGTTGGATTAGTTCCACCCTTGAGATTTACTCCCGCTGGCAAGAGCCATAGGGGGAGTAAGAAAACAGGCTAAATGGGTGCAATATCTCAGTAATTTTAGAGAATTCTCAGCCGAGCACGCTTGTAATGGGTTGAGTTTGCCTGCTTTAGGCAGTTAGCCTTTCTCGATGCGTTACCTCCTGCGATCAATTTTTGCTTTAGTAATCGCNTCTGGCTTACTTTTTCCAATCTCAGCAAATGCGGCTCCCAATTTAATAGAGGTGCAAGGGCGGGTACGGGATCTGCAAGAGCAGGCGACAACTGCAGCCGAAGGTGCCCAAGAGGCAAAGGTGCAGTTGGCAAAGTTAAAAAAGACCTTAGATTCAGTCCAGCAACAGGCAAGCCAACAAGGTGCCTCAGTTACCGCACTTAATAAATCAATTGGCGCGATTGCAAATGAACGTTATAAATCTGGCCCACTTAGCCAATCACTTGAGCTGTTGTTCTCTACCGATCCAAGCCTTTACCTATCAGCAGCTGGCTCCTTAGAGGCGGTTACTAGACAAAAGACAGAGGACCTAAAGAAATTCTCAGTGGCAACTCAACGATTAACAGCCACCTCACTAACTGTTGCAGATAAGTTAGCAATGGTTAAGGCTGCTGAAGCAAAATTTACTAGGCAATTAGCACTGGCTAACTCAAAATTAAAAGAGGCAGAGGCACTTCTTGCAAAGTTAACCGCTGCAGAACGAGAGCGGCTTGCTAAGTTAACTGAGGATGAAGAGGATGCTGATCAAAAGAGGTCTTTAGGTGATGCTGGTAAGTACTCTGGCGTTTCCGGGCGGGGAGGCGTTGCCATCAAATATGCGCTCGCCCAAATTGGTGATAAGTATGTATTCGGCGCAGATGGACTTACCTATTGGGATTGCTCTGGTTTAACTATGCGAGCCTTTGGTGCGGCCGGTGTTTCACTACCTCACTCATCTAGAGCGCAATATCGGTACGGTAAAGCAATTGCAAAAAAGGATTTACAGCCGGGTGATTTAGTATTTTTTGGTAAACCAATTTCACATGTTGGTATCTATCTAGGACCAGATCGAATGTTACATGCGCCAAGGTCGGGAAGCCGAGTAAAAATTGCCAATATGAATATGGGAAAGAAACCTTACATTGGAGCACGCCGTCTCTAATCAACAAAAGGTATTACTGGTCACCAATGACTTAGGTCCTAGGACTGGTGGCATAGAGACATTTGTACTTGGTTTAATTGAAGGATTGCCTAAAAACTCTTTGATTGTTTACACATCAAGTCAAAAGGGTGATAAAGAGTTTGATAAGCAGCTACTTGAAAAATTTGGTGCAGTGGTAATCAGAGATCGAGCAAAGATTTTGTTACCAACTCCAAGAGTTACTCGTCGGGCGGTAAAGATTCTTAAATCAACTGGGGCTAAAAATCTCTGGTTTGGCGCTGCTGCACCACTTGGATTAATGGCTGGCACACTTCGAGCAGCNGGTGCNACAAACATTTTGGCNCTATCGCATGGCCATGAGGTGTGGTGGGCCAAGATTCCACTTCTTAAAGGCTTGCTTAAGAAGATTATTAAAGATGTTGATTACCTTGGTTATTTAGGTGAATTCACCAAGAGTGAAATTAGCAAGGTCAGCGATCAACCTGAAAAGTTTGTGCAGATTGCNCCAGGAATTGATACAAATCATTTCACTCCCAAACAGCCAAGAGCTGATTTGATTCAAAAGTATCANTTAGATGGCAGACGAGTTATTGTCTCAGTTGGCAGATTGGTTCATCGAAAAGGACAAGATGAGTTAGTAAAAGCAATGCCAAAAATACTGGAGAGCTTTCCAGATGCTATTTTGCTATTAGTTGGTGAAGGCCCAATTAAACAGATGCTTTTTAATTCCGCAAANCAGTTAGGTGTCTTAACCAAAGTAGTCTTTGCCGGAAGAGTTTCCCATCAAGATCTGCCAGATTACATATGCCTTGGCGAAATCTTTGCGATGCCGGTGCGATCTAGATTTTCTGGATTAGAGGTGGAAGGTCTTGGAATTGTTTACCTAGAAGCTAGCGCCTGTGGTTTGCCAGTTGTGGTTGGAAACTCNGGGGGAGCGGTGGACGCGGTACTAGATAAAGTCACTGGAGTTTTAGTNAATGGCAGCAATGCTGATGAGATCGCTGAGAAGATCTGTGAATTACTTGCAAATCCGCAGGCAGCAAAGCAGATGGGCCAAGCCGGTCGTGGTTGGGTAATTGAGAATTGGCAGTTGAGTAGTTGGTCANAGAAGTTTAATTCGCTATTGATTAGTGATTAATTTATTTTCAATACCAATTGAAACAGCTTGGGCACGATTTGCCGCNCCTANTTTTCGATAAAGATTAGCTAAATGNGTTTTGATTGTNGCCTCAGTTAGAAAAAGTAGGCCTCCAATTGCATTTGCAGTTGCACCAGATGGCAAAAGTGAGAGTACCTCTNACTCTCTAGGGGTTAAATCAAAATCCCTCCGCTCAGGCAGTGTGTTTATCTCACCTGCTTTTAGAAAACGATCTACACCCGCTGCCACACTTTGAACTACCTCAAGCAAGCGATCAGTGGGTGCTGATTTTGTTATGAAAGCAACAGCACCAGCTGCCTTTGCCAATTCAAGTGTTTGATTATCATCATGCATGGTCAGTACAACAAATTTGCTACTTGCGCCATCTTTTTTTGCTTGCTTGATTAAATCAATTCCGCTGCCACTTCCCAGATTTATATCAATTAAGGTGATCTCAGGTTTGTGGGTGTTTAGCATCGCAAGCCCCTGGCTCACACTTGAGGCTTCAGCAACTACTTCAAAGTTTTTTTGAGCAAGTGCGGCTGCAACGCCAGATCTGATTAAGGCATGGTCATCAACAAGCAGTACCTTCATTTTAAAAAGAAATGGCTATCAAGGTGCCAGCAGAGGAGGAAGTAATTTTCATCTTTGCACCAATTAACAAGAGCCGCTCAGAAACACCTGTTAGACCAAAGGAGTTCTCTTTATCTAACACACCGCCATCACCATCATCTACGACGGTGATCTCTGAGGGTGATAATGAGATTTTTATTGTTTTGCAATTGGAATGACGTTTTGCATTTAGAACTAACTCACGAATAGCTCGAAGCAACTCAAACTTATGAGCAGAGTCAACAGAGGTCTGACCAGTTACCTCATAGGTAATAGCTGTGTCAGAGAGCAGGGCTTGAATTTGATCAAGTAATTGTTGGTTAAAACTCTTAAGGTTCTCACTTCTTAATTCAAAGATTTCATCTCTTACCTGATTAATGATTGACGAAAGTGAGAGGCGAAGTTCACGCAGGGTGGATCGATTTTTATTACCTAAGTTATCATCGCCAATTACCGCATCCAGGCGATAGCCAAATGCAGCTAACTCCTGAGCCAAACCATCATGAAGCTCTCGAGCAAGTCGAGTACGTTCTGAATTAGGCGAAGAGTTCATCAATCTCGCGAGCAAATTGCTGCGAAACTACATGTCGCTTCACTGATAACTTGGCGGTTAATTGCCCACCAGGAATTGTGAAATCAACCGGCAAAATTGTGAACTTTCTAATCGATTCAGCTCTACTTACTGCTTTATTGGTTTCATCCACTGCAGTTTGAATAACAGCTTGCAGGGTTGGATCCTTAGCTAAATCAGCAATTGAAGCACCCTCTTTTTTATTTGCAACCGCCCATGGCTTAATTGCATCTGGATCAATAGTGATCAAAGCTGCAATAAATGGTTTGTTGTCGCCAACTACCATGCATTGGCTAATAAGTGGATGTGATCGCAAACGATCTTCCAAAACTGCTGGCGCAACATTCTTACCGCCTGCGGTAACAATTAACTCTTTCTTACGGCCAACAATTGATAGGTAACCTTCATCATCAATCTTTCCAAGATCTCCTGATTTAAAGTAACCATCTGAGGTAAATACCTCTTTGTTGGCGGCATCGTTTTGCCAATAACCTTGCATAACAATTGCACCCTTGATCAAAACCTCGCCATCTTCGGCGATCTTGATAGTAGTTCCTGGAATTGGCTTACCAACTGATCCAACTCTGTGTGACTTTGTTAAGTTCAAAGTTGCACCAGCTGTAGTTTCAGTTAAACCGTAGCCTTCTAACACTCTGATACCAGCACCACGATAGAAGTGACCAAGGCGTTCACCAAGTGGAGCACCACCTGAGATTGCTGCCTCTACTCTGCCGCCTAGACCGGTACGGATCTTTGCATAAACCAACTTATCAAATAATCCATGCTGCAGTTTTAGAAGTGGTGAAATCTTATTGGTATCTAAAGCTTTGCTGTATGCAATTGCAACCTCGGCAGCTTTGTGGAAAATCTTTCCTTTACCTGCTGCTTGAGCCTTGGCCTCAGCACCATTAAAAACCTTTTCAAATATACGTGGCACTGCCAATATGAAGGTTGGTTTAAATGAGGCTAAGTCGGTTGGTAATTTAGTTAGATCACTGCAATGAGCAAGATGTAAGCCTGCAGTAATTGAACCAATTTGAACCATTCGACCAAAGACGTGAGCAACTGGCAAGAATAAAAGTGTTGAGCCGCCAGGCTTTAGGAATAGATCACTTGCACCATTTACGACATTTCCACACTCAGATAAGAAGTTTCCATGTGTTAACTGCACACCTTTTGGCTTACCAGTTGTACCTGATGTGTAAATCAATGTTGCCAAGGTCTCTGGCTTTAATTGTTCACGACGCTTTGTGATTTCATCATCACTGACATCTTTTCCTTCATGAGTTAAGGTAGCAAGTGCGTTGTAGGTAATATTCCAAACATGTTTACAAGTTGCAGGCAATACTGGTTGAACTAACTCTGCCAGTGCAGGTGTTTCAACAATAATTGCAACTGCAGATGAGTCGGTTAAAATCCACTCCACTTGCTCAGCACTTGAAGTTTCATAAATTGGAACTGGAACTGCGCCGGCATACCAAATTGCAAAATCTAAAACAGTCCACTCATAACGAGTCTTTGCCATGATCGCCACTCGATCACCGACTGAAATACCAGCTGCAATTAATCCCTTTGCAACCGCTTTGATCTCCTCTTCATACTCTTTAGCGGTAACTGCTTGCCAACCATCACCAAGTGGGCGAGAGACGATTACCCGTTCAGGCTCAAAATGAGCTCTTTCTGAAATTAGATTTGTTAAGTTACCCGCAACTGGGGCTGGAATTAATGCTGGAATAGTTATCTCGTTCATAGCCCCACGCTACTGGCTCGCACTTATTTGCGCTAGAACCTAGCGATAACTCTCAGGAAGGGGGCTAAAAAGGCATGCTACTTCAGGGTAACCTATCGCCATGTCTAACCCAACCACCTCAACAGTAACAATCGCAGCTACCGCAGATGATGTCCGGGCGGTGCTATTTGATATCGCAAATTTTCCAACCTGGTCCACCTCATTTAAGGCAGTGACTGTTCTTGCCTCAAACGGTGATGGCCGGCCAACTCAGGCAAAACTTACAGTTGATGCTGGAGCTTTGAAGGATAAGCCAACATTAAATTTTGATTGGTCTGCATACCCAGATCGAGTGGATTACTCACTTGAGGATGCTGACTTATTAACTGATATGAGTGGTGCCTATATTGTTAAAGACAATGGTGATGAAACTGAAGTAACCTTTGAATTAACAGTTGCCCTTTCTATGCCAGTGCCAGAGATGATGCGCACCAAAGCTGAGAAAGCAACCATTGATTTAACCTTGAAACAGTTAAAGGAAAAACTGGAAAATTAATTGAGCATCAATATCCCAACTTCTGCGTTAACAATTGGCATTGATATTGGTGGCACCAAGGTTCTAGGTGGGGTAGTAGATAGCAACGGCAAGATAATCGACTCCGCTAGGCGGCCAACACCTGCAAATGGTGGCCAAGAGTTAGTTGCCACAATTATTGATCTAATAAAAGAGTTTCAAGTAAAACATCAGATTGCCGGTATCGGAATCAGTGTGGCTGCTTTAATCTCTAAAGATGCGGGCACAATTGTTGGCGCGCCAAATATCGCTAATTTAAGTAAATTGAACTTTGTTGCCGAGTTAAAGAAAGTTTTTAATCTGCCAGTAATTGCCGAAAATGATGCAAATGCCGCGATGTGGGCTGAGTACAAATTTGGTAACGCCCAAGGCTTAAATCCAGTTATCTTTTTTATTATTGGCACCGGCATGGGTGGTGGTTTGGTAGTTGATGGCAAGCTATTTAGAGGTGCTAATGGAATTGGCGCAGAGTTTGGTCACATGATTGTGCAACCAAATGGATTGCAATGTGGTTGTGGGGCTTTTGGTTGTATTGAGCAATATGCATCAGGCAGTGCATTGATGCGTTATGCAAAAGAGGGGATCGCTGCAGATCCAAGCCAGGGTAAGGAGTTGCTCTCACTTTGCGATGGCGATCTTGCTCAGTTAACTGGAACGGTATTAACTCAGGCTGCGAAAAATGGAAATCAGCTAGCGATATCAGCATTTAATAAACAAGCTGATTGGTTAGGAAGTGCCTGTGCCTCATACACATTATTACTTGATCCGCAGGCAATTGTGGTTGGTGGTGGAGTGGTGGAGGCTGGTGAGTTATTTTTAACTCCAGTAAGAAGTGCGATGGAGAAATACATGCCATTTGCTGGAACACATTTGTTGCCAAAAATAATCGCTGCCAAACATGGAAATGATGCTGGGTTAATTGGAGCGGCAGATTTAGTTAGAGGCTAGCCCCATCTTCAAAGTCATCCTCTTTTCGGGCAGTTCGCCAAATAATTATTGCAACAGAGGATAGAAAACCCAATACTGCAGGCCAGACTCCAATAAATTCAAAATCGGTAAACCAATACAGCAACAGATAGGCAGCAGATCCTAAGAAAGCCACAGCAGAGCTTCGTTGCATTTGATCGAGATTAATTTTGCCAGGATTTGGTGGAATAAATCTATTTGATTGATCAATTCGATCTAGCTCATCTAAATAGGTAGTGGGTGAGGATTGATCCAAGGAAAGGCCAGAGACAATTGATTCAAATTCAGCATCTACTAAATCATTCTCATTAAAATCTGACCCACGTTTTACTGCGCCAGATAAAACATCTTCGATAAATATCTTACTTTCGATATTTAACTGCTCAACATCAAAATCAAGTGCCACATTGTGGAATGAGTTTTCAAAAGCTACCTCTCTAATATCTACTGAAAAGACATTATCAATTACCGTCATTGAATTCTCAGGATCCACCGCATGATCATTTACTGAGTAGGCGACCATTATGGGTAGATCAATTAGGTAAAGATCTACGTTCTACCAGCTTCCATAGATTGCGAAGTGAATCAAGTGCCTTAAGCGGGGTTCTGGCATAGGAGTGAAGTGGTGGATTTGGCGCTGCAACATCAGTTGGTCCTTTTGCAACTGAACCAATTAAAAACTTTAATACCGGCAGTAATTTCATAAACCATCTTCTGTCATGCACTGATGGATTTAAAACAATTAAGCCCTCTACCTCTGAGCCCCTGATCTGACACAGTCTTAAGGCCAATGTCGCACCCATGGAGAAGCCGGCGATAAAGACTCGGTCACAACTTTGTTTTAACTGCAGAAATGATTTCTCAACCTCGTCATACCACTGCTGCCAAGTTGTTTGATTCATCTGCTGCCAAGTTGTGCCATGTCCAGGAAGTAAGGGTGCGATAACTGTGTAGCCAGAGTTATTTAAAAACTTTGCCCAGGGTGCGATGCTGATTGGTGTGCTGGTAAAACCATGGATTACAAGAACTCCGATTTTTCCACCCGGCAGGGTAAATCCAGCTGAGTTTGGAATGGAATTCACGCTCGAATGGTGTCATAGATTGGCTTAGCCACTAAATTATCCCTATGCCTTACAAGATATTGAAGTCATTTCTGATTCCACTCTTGATGTTTATTTTCCGGCCCAAGGTGACTGGATTACGACATGTACCAAGCTCAGGCCCAGTGATCATCGCCTCTAACCACCTATCCTTTAGCGATTCAATCTTTATGCCACTGGTTGTGCCACGTAAGGTCACATTTTTAGCCAAGAGTGAGTACTTCACATCTCCTGGTTTAAAGGGCTTAATTAAAAAACTTACCTTCATCGCACTTGGTCAGGTGCCTATTGATCGATCTGGTGGCAAGAGAAGTGAGGCAGCAATCCTTACCGGTCTTCGCTTACTGCGAGAGGATCATTGTGTTGGAATTTATCCAGAGGGAACTAGATCACCAGATGGCCGTCTTTATAAGGGACGCACAGGCATTGCTCGTATGGCGATTGAATCTGGTGCACCAGTTGTGCCAGTTGCCATGTTTAATACCGCCGAGATTCAGCCCACCGGTCAGGTAGTACCAAAGGTGCAACGAGTTGAGATGGTATTTGGTGAACCAATGTATTTCACCGGGGACTCATCTGATCAAACAGTTTTAAGAGCTGCTACCAATCAATTGATGGAAAAGATTGCTGAGCTTTCCAAGCAAGATTATGTTCCCCATATGTACGCATCTGATGCAAAAGATGCCATCAAAAAGAGTTTAAGAGAGCGAACCGACTTTGATGAGGATGACGCCTAGTTACTGAGCACCAATAAATTGGCGCCGCTGAGTTAAATAATTACACATATCGCAGTTGTCTTTAGCAGCCGGCATATCAGAGCTGACCACGGTAATGAAATCAGTTAATCGTTCAGCAAGAGCTTGTGGGTTTCGCTCAATCGGCCGCCAGGTGTGTTTTAACTTCAAACCAAAACCTTTATTTACATCCCCTGCTGGTTCAATTAATGACCAAACCAATAGACCCATTAGTGAAACCTTTCTAGGTGCTCCACTTGCTGGATTTTCTAGCGCAAATGCATAGGCCTCAAGTTGTGGTTGGTATAGACCAGTTTTGTCTGAGTCTTTTGCTTGAAATTTGCAATCAATAATGCCAAATGTGCCATCAGCGAACTCAATTAACAGGTCGTACTTACCACGGATTGCATACTTGCTGGCAGCACCATTTACATCAATCAGAGATGATTTAACCCAACCACCTAGATCTGCCACCTTGCCTTCAGGTAAAACTGGTGCAATATCGGCGCAACTTTTTCCAGCAAAGTAATTTTCCTGCATATTTGCAAGATCTCCCACCAGCGGCATAAAGCCGGGGGTGCGAAGACCGTGGTTGTAATTAAGCCACAGACAGCGGTGGCATGATCCCCAAGAGAATGTTAAATCTGATGGTGAGATAAATTCGCGAGCATTTCCAACTGCATTTGATGAAGCCATGATCTCTCTTTTCCGTTTCGCACTTTATAAAGTAAGTGCCTGATTTTGGTTTGTTAAGTAGTACAAGTCTGCCCTTTACCACCGACAAAAGGCTAGATCGCCACGAATTAACAGCTGTGGTTAGCCAATGATTACTGCTGAAAAAATGGTAAATACACCAAGGCCAATCATTACCACCCCACCAAATCTGCGCATAAATATCAATCTTCTAACATCTCCTGACAACCAAATTCTGATGGTGCCAGCCAATACGCCATAAGCGCCATCTGAGATCAGAGCAACTAGGGCAAAAATCCCGCCCAGTAGAAGTAATTGAGCGGTGACATTGTTTTTCTCTTGATCAACAAATTGCGGCAAGATTGCAGCGAAGAAAACAATTGATTTTGGATTTAATGCGCCAACCCAAAAGCCATTTTTAATTGATGTGAAAAAAGATGGTTTGGCCCCATCTGTATTTTGCAGATCTTCAGCGTGGGATTTACTAGCGGCAATTGCGGCATAACCTAGGTAGATCAGATAGCCACCACCAGCCCACTGAATGCCGTGGTAGAAAAGTTTTGAGCTTTGCAAAATTGGGCCAAGACCTAGGGCGACTAATACTGAGATTAAAAACATTCCAGCGGCATTGCCAATAACCGTTGCAATTGCAGCCACCCTGCCCCAAGCGATCGCCCGGGCGATGGTGAAGAGCACTGAGGGGCCAGGAGCGAGAATGATCAAAATGGTGGCTATTAAGTACTCCCAGAGCCGCGATGGGATGGCATCTGAGAGGAACACGCCTTAATCCTAAGGGTTGCCAATCTGAGGGGAATGGGTTTAAATACTCGATAGTATCGATTCGATATATCCAGTAGATAGGAAGCCTGTGAGATCTCGTTCTGAGTCCTTGGAGTTTGCTCTCCTTGGCCTGCTCTCACAAGGCCCATTACATGGGTATGAGTTACGAAAGCGAATGAGCGCCATCTATGGACCATTTCGAGCTTTAAGTTTCTCTGTTTTATATCCGCAGCTTCGCAAAATGCTTGAGGCAAATTTAATTGAGGAGTCATTTGCAGATGCTGGTGGCTTATCTAGAAGATCTCGAATTGTTTATGACTTAACTACAAAAGGCAGAGAGCGTTTTTCATCCCTTATGCAAAGTGCCAGCCCAGACTCCTTTGAGGATGAGGGGTTTGAGGTGCGCTTCGCATTTTTTGGACCAACGCCACGAAATAACCGGGTAAGAATTTTAGAAGGACGCCATCGCAGATTAGTTGAGAAGGCTGAAATTGTGCGAAAGGACTTAGGAAAAATTCCAGAGGGTATTGATACCTATTTAGTTGAGTGGCGCCGTCACTCATTGGAATCAGCAGAGCGAGAGATCGCTTGGCTGGAAGAGATGATAAAAACCGAAAGGAAGAGCTCGTGAGCGTAGAAAATAAAGGGGAGATCCGGGTAGCAATAGTTGGAGTAGGAAACTGCGCCAATTCATTGATCCAAGGAATTACCTACTACAAGGATGCTACTAACGAAACCGAGATTCCTGGTTTGATGCACCCTGTTCTTGGTGGCTATCACATTAAGAATATTAACTTTGTCCTAGCCCTAGATGTTGATGCCAAAAAAGTGGGCTTAGATCTAGCAGATGCGATTTGGGCAAGTGAGAACAACACAATTAAGTTTGCAACAGTTGCTAAGACTGGCGTTGTGGTAAAACGAGGAACCACACTCGATGGTCTTGGCCGTTACTATAAAGAGACGATTAAAGAATCAGATGCAGCTCCAGTTGATGTGGTAGCTGAACTAAAGGCGAATAAGGTTGATGTTTTAATCTGCTATTTGCCAGTTGGCTCTGAAGAGGCAGCAAAGTTTTATGCCCAGTGCTCAATTGATGCTGGCTGCGCCTTTGTTAACGCCCTACCAGTCTTTATCGCCTCTGATCCAGTTTGGGCCGATAAGTTCACTAAGGCTGGAATTCCAATTGTTGGCGATGATATTAAATCCCAGGTTGGCGCAACTATTACCCACCGAATCATGGCAAAACTATTCCAAGATCGCGGTGTTCATCTAGATCGCACCTACCAATTAAATGTTGGTGGAAATATGGACTTCAAAAACATGTTGGAGCGAGATCGCTTAGAGTCTAAGAAGATCTCTAAAACTCAATCTGTTACCTCACAATTAGATTACGACTTAGGTGATAAGAATGTGCACATCGGACCATCTGATTACATTCCATGGCTAGATGATCGTAAATGGGCATATGTTCGGCTTGAGGGTCGAGCATTTGGAGATGTGCCATTAAATCTTGAGTACAAGCTTGAGGTATGGGATTCACCAAACTCAGCTGGCGTAATCATTGATGCACTTCGTTGCGCCAAGATCGCACTAGATCGCAAGATTGGTGGACCACTACTTTCACCATCTAGCTACTTTATGAAATCACCACCTATTCAATACACCGATGAGCAGGCCTACCAAAA
>B570J29614_1000008_pt1 | contig 14995 bp, 16 predicted proteins | sample LakMenEpi22Aug11_FD_29614 | JGI IMG/M metagenome (IMG submission 29614) | reverse complement strand
TTGGCTTTCCATTATCTAAGGTTTCAACTACGGCAAACTCTCGTGCTCGCTCCTGCATGATTCGAGCAATACGGTAAAGGTACTTACCTCTTTCTTTTGCTGGCATCTTTGACCAAACTCTTGTGTAAGCGAGTCTGGCACTTTTTACAGCGGCGTCAATATCCGTTTTATCGGCATAACCAATTTTGGAAAGCAGCTCTTCAGTTGCTGGATTGAAGGTATTAAAACTCTTGCCTTGTTTTGGTTCTACAAATTTTCCGCCAATAAATAAGCCGTAATTTGAAGCAATATTTGCAATGGCTTTTGATTCAGGTGCGCTGGCGTAATCAAATTCGCTCATTGGGCTCCTAATCAACAGTTACGTAGTTGGCACTAGCGTAGTGCCCAGTTCGTAACTTCATTCGCTGCATTAGTAGATCATTTAATAAGGCGCTGGCACCAATCCTAAACAGATCTGGAGTCAGCCATTGCTCTCCAGCTGTTTCTTTAACTAGTACTAACTGTTTAATAGCATCTTTGGTAGTTCGAATACCTCCAGCTGGTTTAACGCCAATTTTCTTTCCGGTCAAGGTGAAGTAGTCACGCACGGCTTCTAACATAACCAGTACCACTGGCGCAGTAGCAGCAGGTGCAACTTTTCCAGTGCTAGTTTTAATAAAATCTGCCCCGGCAAGCATTGCCAGATATGAAGCTTTTCTCACATTATCGTAAGTTACTAATTCACCAGTTTCTAGAATTACCTTTAAGTGCGCCTTATCGCCACAGATCTGCTTAATAACTTTAATCTCCTCAAATACTTGATAAAGCTTGCCAGATAAAAAAGCACCGCGATCAATCACCATATCAATCTCATTAGCACCAGCATCTATGGCATCTTGCGTATCAAGTTTCTTTACTGCCAAAGAGGCTCTACCTGATGGAAATGCAGTTGCTACTGCTGCTACAGGAATTGATTCTCCGCCAATTGCATCTAATTCGGTGCGCGCAATTTTCACCATGTCGTTGTAAACGCAGATTGCGCCAACTGATGGAACTGTTAAATCAGTTGGATCAGGTCTAACCGCTTTGGCGCAGAGTGATTTAACTTTGCCGGGTGTATCTGCTCCTTCTAAAGTAGTTAAATCAACCATGCTGATGGCCATATCAATCGCCCAGGCTTTGCTCGTAGTTTTTATACTCCGAGTTGCAAGCATGCCAGCACGCGCTTCAGCTCCCACTTGATCAACAGGCGGTAAATCAGATAGAAATTTACGAAGTGAGGTTTCGCTGCCATCGATAATCATGAGAGTACTTTAGTCAAAGCCTGCTTTATTTGCGAGATCAAGTTCTCTGCCTCATTTTTAGTTGAAGAAATCACCTCTATATAGCATTTGAGTTTTGGTTCTGTTCCACTTGGTCTGATTATTACTCTAATCCCATTGTCATAATTCAATCGAACTCCAACAGTTGGCATTACTTTAGATTCACTCAAATTCTCATATGATTTAAGTGCATTACTTAAAAGTGTCTGCGGCGGGGTAGTGGTAACTTTTTTAAGCAACTCATCAATTTCATTAAGATTTGTCACCCTAATGGAAATTTGATCAGTTCTATGAAATCCATATTCATTTCCTAGTTTTTCAAGGTAATCAAATACTGATTGTCCATTAGCTTTTAACTCATTTACTATCTGAACAAGAATTAGAGCAGCACTAATCCCATCTTTATCATTGACATTTTTTTGATCAACGCAATACCCAAGGGCCTCTTCATAGCCGAAAAGTAAATTATCTATCTTTGATATCCACTTAAACCCAGTTAAAGTTTCTTCAAACTTGAGGCCATGTTTGTTAGCAATTTTTCCTAGCAAGGAGGAGGAAACAAGTGAATTAGCTATCGCTTTATTTGAAGATNAGCTTTTCTTAATCAAGTAGTCGCCTATCAGTACCCCTATCTCGTCACCGCGAAGCACTTGCCACAGACCATCTGGGTTAACAATGGCCATTGCACATCTATCAGCATCAGGATCATTTGCGATAACTACATCGGCATTATTTGTCTTTGCATAGTTCAGCGCCATATCCATAGAACCTGGCTCTTCTGGATTCGGAAATGGCGTAGTAGGAAAGTTTGGATCAGGGTTAACTTGTTCACTAACAAGTATCGGTGAGGCAAATTTAGCTCTCTTAAATACTTCAATAAAAGTCTCAGCTCCAACGCCATGTAGTGGGGTATAGACAACCTTTAAATTATTTGGAGTAGAAGCTAGTGCGGCAACAGATGAGATGTAATCATCAATTACTGACTCATTAACAGTTTGAAAATCTTGAGATCTTGGCGGATTCTTGTTTGCCTGTGCAATTAGGTTGGATATCTCAGTATCTACCGGCGGAATTATCTGGGAGCCGTTGTAATTGACTCCAGCTACTACCCCTCCTAAGTAAACCTTGTAACCGTTGTCAGTTGCAGGGTTATGACTGGCAGTGACCATTATTCCCACATCAACTTTAAGTTTATTTATGGCAAAGGCTAAAACTGGCGTGGGAAGTGCTCTTGGTAATACATATGTTTTTATCCCAGCACCAGAGAATATTTCAGCACTATCTTGCGAGAATTGATCTGAACCGTGGCGAGCATCTCGCCCGATAACAACTGAGGTTAAATGATTTTTCTTCATGAACTCAACAATTCCTGTTGCGGTTCTGCTAACAACAGCTCGATTCATACAGGAAGGTCCTGGTCCAATCGGACCTCTCAAACCTGCTGTGCCAAATTGTAAGAATCCTGAAAAGCAACGCTCTAACTCTTTAGAGTTACCTTCTTTTAACCAATCACTTAATTGTTTAGCAGTTTCTTTATCGGGGTCATTATCAATCCACTCTTGAACTTCAACCCTTAATTGATCTGAGATCACAACTTAGGTAAAACCTTTGCCAACAGATTTCCCATTCGATCTGCAGCAGCTTTACCCGCAGCGATCACCTCAGCATGATTTAATTTTTCTCCAGTTACACCTGCTGCAGCGTTAGTGACCAAAGAGATAGCAAGTATTTGTGCACCTAGTGCATGCGCAGCAATTGCCTCTGGGACTGTGGACATGCCAACTAAGTCAGCTCCCAATCCTCGCATCATTCGAATTTCTGCTGGCGTCTCATATGAGGGCCCTCGCCAGTGAACATATACACCCTCTGCTAAAGAGGGATCNTCATCCTTAACAATTTGTCTTAATCTCTTGCTATATAAATCGGTTAGATCAACAAAATCTGCACCNATTAAAGGNGAAGCTGCAGTTAGAGAGATGTGNTCTTTAATCAAAACCGGTTGACCAACTTTATAATCAGTATTGATTCCACCACATGCATTTGTTAGAACAATATTCTTACACCCTGCCTTGACTGCAGTTCTAACTGCATGAGCAACTGGTTCCATACCAAGTCCTTCATAAAAGTGAGTACGGCCTAAGAAGACTAGGGCGTTAGAGCCATTTGATAATCTGTAAGAGCGTAACTTCCCGCCGTGACCTGCAACTGTTGGCGCTGGAAATCCAGGTAACTCAGTTACTGCAAATTCATGAGTTGGTGTACCAAGTGCATCAGCAGCTGAGATCCAACCAGAACCCATTACAAGTGCTACATCATGCTTTTCTTTACCAGTAATTTTTGCAATTGCTTTTGCAGCTTTTTCGGCAGTACCAATTGGGTCTTTGTATAACTTGCTCATAAGGCAAACTTATCCTAAAAAATTACTTATTTTTAAGTTCAGGCCAGCTATAGCCAAGGGAGATAATCATCTTGCGCAATAAAGGTAGTGATAATCCAATGATTCCACTGGGATCCCCCTCAATTTTTGTAATAAATGGTGCACTTAATCCATCTAGGGTAAAACCTCCAGCAACATTAAGTGGCTCATCTGAATCAACATAATCGATAATCTCAGCATCAGTCATCTGCGCAAACTGCACCTTTGCTGTTGACCGCTCACTTAGCTCAATTCCTTGTCGTAAGTCGATTAAGCAATGGCCGGTGTGAAGATACCCAGTTTTACCACTTAATTGTTTGCACCTTTCGATCGCCTTCGTTTTCGTAACTGGCTTACCTAGTGATTTTCCTTCAAATTCAAATGTTGAATCACAACCGATGACTAAAGAATTAACAGGTGCTTTGCCTTTAACTGTATGCGCTTTAAGAATTGCTAAAGCAATTACCAGCTCTGCCGGTGATAGGGACTCAAACTCCGATGCATCTTCATCAACCCCACTTACTAAAATACTTGGCGTTATCCCAACACTTTCTAACAGGCGAAGTCGTGATGGTGAGGCAGAGGCAAGAATTATTTGAACCATTATGCAGGTAACCTTAATACATGAAACCGCCATACATTGGAATAATCACACAGGCGTGGGGTCAATCTACCTATCAAAGTGAAGCGGTGAAACTGGGAGTTCAGATTAGATCTGAAAATGTAAGTATGTCAGCTGAGACGTTAATTGAATTTGCTAAGGATCTTGATTTTGTTTATGCAGACCCCAAAATTATTTCACTTCCTGCAATTAAAAGTGCGGAAAAATCTGGCGTAAAGGTGTATCCAACCTCTAAAACATTAGAGAAGTTGGATCAGATTTCCATGCATTCAACTCAAGGTGAGCATCTATCGATTTTAGTTGCAAGATCAGCTCATGCACAGGCCGTTACCTGGCCAATCTCCTTACTTACTGGTGACATATCGATCACTCCACTTCCGGGAATTACTGATGAGATTTCGCAGGAAATTCAAGTTTCAGCACTAAAACTTGCAGATGAGGTCGGCTTAGTCGGGGGATTTGAAATTTATGTTGATGCTGTTGATTACAAGAAACTAGTTGGAGTGAACTATTTAATTCCAAATGCAANGTACTGGAGTCAGATTGGCTGCGCGACAAATTTTTATGAGCAGAGCCTAAGAGCTGTTTTAGATTTGCCACTAGGAAGTATTGAGTTGTTATCTAATTATGTAGTTACAGGAGATTTAGAAACTGACCCAGAAAGTGATGATTACCGGCCATACCTGCATCTAATGGCACGTAATCCAAAACTAAAGTTTGATCAATCAATTAAGCAGGTTGGAATCATTGGAGAAGAGCTTGAAACTTTACTTACTGAGGTTATCCATGCTCAACAGTATTACAGCGGAAAAATTCTGGAATAACTATATTTTTTTGCCATATTCAATTGCAGGACAACGATTCATTACCGTAACTAAACCAGCCTTTCCTGCTCTATCAACTGCAGCCTCATCAATAACATCAAGCTGAAGCCAAACTCCCTTTGCTTTAATCGCAATTGCACTATCTACAACCTCACCGGCAAGCTCTGAATTAACAAAGATATCCACTACATCTACTGCAAAAGGAATATCTGATAATTTTGCATATCCTTGTTGACCATGAACTGTTTCTGCTTTTGGATGAACTGGTATTACTTGGTGGCCCTTTTCTATGAGTAATTTTGAAACTCGATAAGCCGCCCGTTCAGAGTTATTACTCAAGCCAACAACTGCCCAAGTCTTTAAGGCTAGTAATTGATCTATTGGATTACTCACTATCAGTTCGACCCAATGCTCTGAATTTCCAACCAGCTGCCCGCCAAAGATCACGATCTAGTGCATTTCTACCATCGATCATAATTGCGGATTTAACTAGTTTCTTAATCTGTGCTGGATCAATCTCGCGATAAATTTTCCATTCAGTTAGATGAAGAACTATCTCAGCATCTTTCAATGTTGAATTTATATCCTCTGCAAAAGTTAATCCAGGAAAACGTTTCTGCGCATTAGAAATTGCTTTCGGATCATGGACTGTGACATTAGCTCCAGCTGCTTGAATTTGTGCTGANATATCCAGNGCNGGGGAGTCACGAACATCATCACTATCTGGTTTAAATGCCGCCCCTAAGACAGCAACTTTTTTNCCTACTAAGTCATCAGATAGATCTTTGCGAACTAGTTCAATAATTCTCTGTCGAGCACGCAGATTGATGGCATCGATCTCTTTTAAGAATTCAACAGCCTGGCTAGCTCCCAGCTCCTCAGCCCGTGCCATAAATGCGCGGATATCTTTTGGAAGGCAGCCACCGCCAAATCCAATTCCTGCTTGTAAAAATCTACTACCAATTCTTGGGTCATAACCAATAGCTTTCGCTAAAACAGTCACATCACCACCAGATGCTTCGCAAACCTCAGCCATTGCATTAATAAAAGAAATCTTGGTCGCTAAAAATGAGTTAGCTGCAACCTTTACTAACTCTGCTGTTGGCAGATCAGCTCTCACCCAAGGCGTGTTTTCTTTCAGGTTTATTGCATATACCTCTTTAAGAATATTCTCAGCAGAATCAGTAACAACTCCAATAACTAAACGATTTGGTCGCAGAGTATCTTCAACTGCAAATCCTTCACGGAGAAATTCAGGATTCCAGGCAAGATCTGCTTTGGGGTTTAACTCAAGTAATCTCTTTCTTAATTTTGTTGCCGTTCCAACTGGAACAGTTGATTTGCCAACAACTAACCCACCTGGTTTCACGTGCTTTGCGATTGATTCAAGCGCAGAATTTACATAGGTTAAATCTGCGGCATTACCGTTTTTAACCTGGGGCGTTCCTACACAAATAAAGTGCACATCTGCATCAGAAAGATCTTCAACCTTATTTGTAAAAGTTAAGCGCTTGGCTTTAATTTGCTCTGCCAGTAACTCCTCTAAATCTGGCTCATAAAATGGAACTTTTCCTTTGCTTAATAAATCCACTTTTGAAGACTCAGTATCAAATCCAATTACCTCAAAGCCCAAACTTGCCATACAGGCAGCGTGAGTAGCACCTAAGTAGCCAGTACCAATTACTGAAAGTTTCAACGCCATGGATAGAGCCTATCTTTAAGTAAGTTAATTATCGGCAGATATTATCTGCCGCAGTACGAGTTTTAAACTTATCAATAATCTCAACCTTTGCAGCTTCTGTTGCAGATGGTGAAGGTGATGGAGTTACCTCATCTATTACTGCTCGATCCTCACGCAAGCGATCCCATAATTCAGGAGCCAAGACCGGATCCCATAAGACCGATGCAGTTACGCCATTTGAGTAGTAGTTCAAACTTGAAAGCGGCACAGTAAGGGTTCTTATATTTGAGGTGGCAAGTGATTTCATTTGCTTAGCCAAGGTAATCAAGTCTGAATTCTTCAATCCCTCATCAGTTGTTACCGCAGAAAGGGAGGAGTTAATAAAATTAGTCATCGTTACTGGATTTAGTAGCACTCCAGCACTTGTCGCCTTCTTAACAACTGATGACATAAAAGCTTGCTGGCGTTGCATTCTTCCGATATCTCCTAAGCCATCAAACTCTCTAGTTCTAACATACTTAAGTGCATCAATACCATTTAGGGTATGAACTCCGGCAGGTAAAACCAAGTGACTCTTAGGGTCATCTATATCTTTCTTGGTACAAACCTCAATGCCTCCTAATGAATCAACCACCTTGGCAAACCCAGCGAAATTAACCTCTATGTAGTGATCGATCTTTAACTCGGTCATTTCCTCAATTGTTTGAATAAGTAAAGGCGCACCACCCCAGTTAAACGCTGAGTTGATTTTCGAGTAAGCAGCCGGAATACTTTTTCCTGATTTGTTTAGGTGCGCAGGAATTAATGCAAATGAATCTCTAGGGATAGAAACTAAAACAGCCTTATCGCGGGCTTTTGAGATATGAACTAGCAACATCGTGTCAGATCTTTTGCCAGCAGCAGTTGCAACAGAGCCAACTCGAAGAGCCTTAAGTTCTGCCTTTGTTAAACCTTCTCGGGTATCTGATCCAACCAATAAATAATTGATTGCAGAAGACATTCGTTCAGGACGCTTATCAATGCCAGCAAATGCATCTATCTTGTTTATTGAGGCAGATACTGTGCCAAAAGCCAATGCACTCACTGCTGAAATTGCTAAAGTTGCGATCGAAATACCAGTAAAGATCCTGATACTTCGAGAAGATTTCATCTTCTTATCCTAGATTATGGGCAGGGAAATATTGGGCACAAATAATGGCAGGAGGGGTTATGAATGATTCAACCGCACCTGCAGTATCGGTTATCTTGCCTATTCTCAATGAAGATCAGGATTTAGAAAATTGCATCTCAGCAATCCTTCAGCAAGACTATCTTGGAGAAATTGAAATAATTTTGGCACTTGGGCCATCAAAAGATAGAACAAATCAGATTGCCGCTAATTTAGCAGCAAAAAATTCTAGAATTAAATTAGTGAGCAACCCATCTGGACAAACTGCCAAAGGTCTTAATTTAGCTGTTAAAGAAAGTTCTCATGAAATTATCTGCAGAATTGATGGCCACTCTGAAATCTCACCAACATATATAAAAACTGCGGTTGAGATTATGTTAAAAACGGGCGCCGTAAATGTTGGCGGAGTTATGTATGCAGATAGCAGCAGTGGATTACAGCGAACAATTGCGCAGGCAATGCGATCAAAGCTTGGCGTTGGGCCTTCAAAGTTTCATACTGGCGGTAGTGCAGGTGAATCTGAGACTGTTTATCTTGGTACCTTTAAGAAGGCTGCAATTTTGAAAGCCGGTGGATTTGATGAGCGGTATATCAGAGCGCAAGATTGGGAGTTAAACCATCGCATGCGTGCTCAAGGTGGATTAATTTGGTTTGATCCAGCGCTTAAAGTCACATATCGACCAAGGAAAAGTATTTCAAAGTTAGCAAAGCAATATTTTCAGTATGGCAGATGGCGTCGAGTTATCGCTAGGCAGCATCCTAAAACTACAAACTATCGCTACCTGGCACCACCAGTTGCAGTAATTGCAAATGCTATGTCACTTATAGCNGGAGTTTTTATCAATCCAATTTTATTTGNACCTTTTATATCCTATGTAATACTTCTAGTTATTGGTGGTTTAATTATTGGCCAGCAAGTTTTAGACAAATTTTTTATGCCACTAGTTCTAGCGACAATGCATATTTCATGGGGANTGGGTTTTCTTACCTCCCCGAAAAAACTTTTTAAAGGCTAGTTATTGTGTAGGGCTGCATTAAGACCAGCCCACTTGCCAGTTTTAGCTACCGCNTCAAGTGCTCCTGATTGTGAATTACGTCTGAATAACANGTTATTAGCTCCACTTAATTCTTTTGCTTTAACAATACTTCCATCAGGAAGGCTTATCTTTGAGCCTGCCGTAATGTAAACACCGGCTTCCACAACACAATCATCTCCTAAGCTAATTCCAATACCTGAGTTTGCGCCAAGCAAAGTTCTTTCACCAATAGAAATTACCTCTTTACCGCCACCACTTAGAGTTCCCATAATTGANGCNCCNCCACCAATATCACTGCCATCGCCAACAACAACACCGGCACTAATTCGGCCTTCCACCATTGATTTGCCTAAAGTACCTGCATTGAAATTAACAAAGCCTTCATGCATCACAGTGGTGCCAGGTGAGAGATAAGCCCCCAACCTAACTCGATCCCCATCTGCTATTCGCACACCATCTGGAATCACGTAATCAATCATTCTTGGGAATTTATCAACACCATATACAACCAAATTTCCAAATTTGCTTTGTAGTTGTGGNCGGACCTTCTCAAAACCTTCAACTTCACATGCACCAGCTGAGGTCCAAATTACATTTGCTAGCAGTCCAAATATGCCATCAAGATTTATTGCATGCGGGGCTACTAACCTATGTGAAAGTAAGTGAAGTCTGAGATAAACATCAGCGGCATCTTTTGGTTTTTCATCAAGAGTAATTACAACCTCAACTGCGACTTTTTTAACTTTACGAATCGAATCTTCACCGAGTAATGCATCAAAATGGCTATCACTCTTATTTTTTGGCGCATCTCCTAAACCAAGGCTGTAAAAAGAGCACTCAAGAATTTGCCCAGATTGGGTTTGGGTAGCAACNCCAAATCCATANCCCTTACTTTGATTACTGCTCATTAGCCAACGGTATCAAAGTGAGTGAGAGGTAATAGACTAAATTCATGCGCGTATCAGTTTTCTGCTCCTCTGCTCCTAATATTCCTCAAAGTTCACTTGAATTAGCATTTGATATCGGCAAAGCAATTGGTCAGCAAGGTTGGGATCTAGTTTGGGGTGGCGGTAAAGCATCGATGATGGGTCAGGTGGCTAAGGGTGCCAGAGAGGCTGGCTCTGTCACGATTGGTGTTATTCCCGAGCCACTTAAGCGGATTGAATTTGAAGATGCTCAAGCCTCACAAATGCATGTTGTCGATAACATGCGAAATCGAAAAGCAAAAATTGAGGATTTAGCTGAGGCATTTATTATTTTGCCTGGCGGAATTGGCACCTTAGAGGAGTTTTTTGAGATCTGGGTTGGCCGTTACTTAAAGTTTCACAACAAGCCAATTGCAGTCTGTGATCCAACTGGTGTTTATGCACCACTTAGAACTGCTTTGGATCATCTAGCTTCACAAAACTTTATGAAGACAGGACAAAAAGAGATGGTTAATTGGTGCAGTGATATTCCATCAACTATTGAGGCGGTTAAAGTTAAATGAATAAGTTATCAAATCTTCAATTAACGATAAAAATTGATAAACCTATTGAGCAGGTTTGGAAATCTTTAGTTGATTGGAAAGGTCAAAGTAAGTGGATGTTGCAAACCAAAGTTTGGTCAGAGATTGATCAAGATCGCACAGTTAGAAATGGCAAGGGCGTACTTATCTTCGCCTTTACTGGCATCTTTCCAAAGCTTTATCCAAAATTGAGAATCGGCATTTTAGACACGATGGAGATTACAAATTGGAAGCCGCCATATATCTGCGAGGTAAGACATATTGGTCGAGTTCTTAGAGGAACTGGAAAATTTGAGTTAAAGAAAGTTCGCGGTGGCACAATTTTTTATTGGCAGGAAGAGGTAATTGCACCCAGCATTATTTTACTCTTCGCAAAACCTGCGTTACTTATCGGAGTCTGGCTCTCTTTGCGCCGATTCGCTCGCCAAGTTTGCGCATAACTCGAAAGTATTGGCTCTGCCCAGTAACCTTTATGCCATGGCACCTGATGACAGCCGAAAGACGATCGCTGAATTAATTGCCACCTTGCCTGAAGAAGAGCGTTTGATTTTGACATTGCATTTAGTAAATATGGTCAGTGTGAGCGAGATAGCAGAAAAATTGGGTGTTCCTGAGCGAGCGGTCACTTCAGTAATTACATCGGGCAGATCCCGCTTAATTGGCTTGATTTCATAAGGGTATTTAAAGGATTTCCCACCCGTAGCCATATAGGGGATAATTACACCTCTAGGTCAGCATTAGATGATTTTTATTAGGGGAGATTCAAATGGCAGCGATGAAACCAAGAACTGGTGATGGCCCAATGGAGGTCACCAAAGAGGCTCGCTCAATGGTCATGAGAATTCCACTTGAAGGTGGCGGAAGACTAGTTGTGGAACTAAATGTGGAAGAGGCAACAAATTTAGGAAATGTTCTACAAGCTGCTGTTGCATTAGTAAAAAAGTAATCGACAAATCTAGATACCACTAAGTTTATGAGTAATAAACTCCTAGATCTATCGCCAAAACTCTCACTTATTACCGAGAGAGATTTAGAACTATCAGAATTTACTGCAGTTGCCGTACCAGTAACACCAGGTGAGAAACCACAACTAGTAAAGAGTAGGTTTTTAACCGCACTTAACAACTTCACAAAATTAGATCTAAATATTGAGCTGGCAAATTGGCCAGAGTTCACCGCAAAAGCTGGTGAAATTATTGAAGTTCCACTCTCGGCAGCAAATCTGACACGAATATATCTAGTTGGTATTGGTGAGGGAAATAATGAAGATCTGCGTAAGTCTGCCGCTGCAGTAGGGCGAAAAGTTAAAGCCAGCAACAGTCAGATGCTGTGCGCGTTATCTGAGGATAAAAACTTAATTACCACTATCGCGGTCGCTCTTATACTTTCAAATTATCAATTCTCACTTAAGAGTGAGCAAAAAGATAAGAAACCATCATTTACGATTTATGGTGAGTTTGAGAAAGAGGTAGAGCGAGCAGATGTATTAGCAACTGCTGTCTGGCAGGCGAGAGATTTAATTCATACACCTTCAAATATTAAGAATCCAGAGTGGCTTGCAAAACAAGCTAGCGCTTTGGTTTCATCTGCGAAAAATTCTGGACTTTCAATCACCGTTAAATCTGGCCGAGCAATAAAGGATTTTGGTGGATTAGTTGCAGTTGGTAACTCATCTCCTAAGCCTGGTCCTAGATTAGTAGAGGTCTCTTATGCTCCAAAGGGCTCTACTCATTGGCCACATGTTGTTTTAGTTGGCAAAGGGATAACTTTTGATACAGGTGGTGTTTCTTTGAAACGACCATATGACGCGATGATTGGTATGAAGAGTGACATGGCAGGTGCTGCTGCAGTATTAACTGCCACCGTTGCATTGGCAAAGACAAAACCAAAGGTAAGAGTTACTGCACTACTAATGGCTGCTGAAAATGCTCTTTCTGGTACATCACAACGCCCATCTGATGTGATTAAACATTACGGTGGCACAACTGTTGAAGTGATAAACACTGATGCTGAGGGCAGATTAGTTTTAGCAGATGGTCTTGCATACGCTGATTTAAATTTGGATCCAGATTATGTCCTGGATGTTGCCACTTTGACTGGGGCAGCAACACTTGGCCTTGGCCGTCAATATGCTGCGATGTACACCCGGAATACAACTTTGGCGAAAAAACTAAATGAAATTGGGGATCGAGTTGGTGAAAAAGTTTGGCATATGCCATTAGTCGATGATTACTCAGTGGCGCTAGCCAGTGATGTTGCAGACTTTAACCACACAGCAGATAAATTTAATTTTTCAGCAGGCTCTGTAACAGCAGCACTGTTTTTAGAGGAGTTTGCTGGTGATAGAGCTTGGGTCCATTTGGATATTGCCGGTACCGGCAGATCTGAAGTAGATGCTGGTGAGAATATAAAGGGTGGTACTGGATTTGCAGTACGGCTCTTAATTGAATGGCTGGATACCTTTTGAGCCAATCACCGCAAGCCCGAGGTGACATGAACTCATTTGCCGAGAGTTTTGCGCACGAGGATTACTTCATGCAACAAGCTAGAAGAAATGGGCAGGAAATAAGTGCGTCAGATCCAACGCCGGCAGTTGGAAAGTTTTTAAAGTTTTCAGTTAATTTGCTAAATGCTAAATCGGTTGTGGAGATTGGAACTGGCTCAGGTGTTGGTGGGTTGTGGCTACTTAGTGGCATGACATCTGATGCAGTGCTTACGACAATTGATTCCGAGCGAGAGCATTCAAAAATAGCTAAAACTATTTTTGATGAAGCAGATATAGCACCAACTAGGTATCGAATAATTACTGGTAAATTAATTGAAGTGATCGGCAAACTAGCCGACAACTCTTATGACTTAATTGTTATTAGACCAGCACTTGATTTGTTTGACATGGTCCATGAGTCCTACCGATTGTTGAAATCGGGCGGTTTACTAGTGATTGACCAGGCGTTAAGCGGTGGCAAGGTTGCCGACCCAACCCAAAGAGATCCTGAGAGTATTGCTAGAAGAGATGCAATAAAGGTTGTAAAAGAGGATGAAAGATGGGCAGCATCACTAATTCCCATTGGCGCAGGTGTCTTAGTAGCCAATAAACTTACTTAAATGAAGCAACCATCAGATACACCATGGTGGCAAGCTAGTGCAGAACCTAAGCAAGTTCGAATAATTTCTAGCAAAAGTAACTCTAATTTTTTTGTTGTTGCCGTAGTAATCGCATTAATAGCTGGTGGATTTGGCGCAGCAATTGGTCGGGGAAGTGCTACAAATATTGGCGCTAATTTAGTGCAAACATCAAATTCAATAGAGCGAGCACCAGATTCAATTGCAGCTTTAGCGGCTCGGGTAATTCCAGCAGTAGTTTCAATTTCCGTAAAGGGATCAGGTGGCTCTGGTACTGGTTCTGGTTTCTTCCTAGACAGTGATGGATTTATTCTGACAAACAACCATGTGGTTGAGTCAGCAGCAAGAAGTGGCACTATCACTGTTGAGTTATCTGACGGCAAGAAGTACCGAGCGACGCTAATTGGCAGGGATGCTCCTTATGATCTAGCGGTGCTGAAAATTGATGTAGTTGGTGCACCTACCTTGCAATTGGGCAATAGCGATGCCGCACAAGTTGGAGATGCAGTAATTGCTATTGGTTCACCCCTAGGACTTTCAGGCACTGTCACCTCTGGAATTATTAGTTCAAAAAATCGAGCAGTTACCACTGGTAATGGAAGTGGTGAGAGTTCATTTATTAATGCTCTTCAAACCGATGCCGCGATTAATCCAGGCAACTCTGGTGGGCCACTAGTTGATGCAACTGGCGCTGTCATTGGGGTTAATTCAGCAATTGCAACACTTGGATTTAGCAGTCAAGCAGGATCTATTGGATTAGGTTTTGCCATTCCAATTAACCAAGCTAAAAAAACTACTGAGCAATTAATCAGAACAGGTTCAGCTACATATCCAATAATGGGAATTTCAGTTGATACTAGATATACCGGAGCTGGGGCGTTGATTACTAGTGAGGGCGTTGGAATAACACCAGGAGGACCTGCCGCAAAAGCTGGTTTACGAGCTGGTGATGTAATTCTTGAATTTGATGGCTCTGAGGTTGATAATTCAGATGAATTGATTGTAATGATCAGAAGTAAGAATGTTGGAGATAAGGTAAAGATTAAGTATAAGCGTGGTAATTTGACCAAAGAGGTAACCGTTACTCTTGCAGCATCTAAGGAGTAATTAATATGTTTAATATCGGTGGCGGTGAAATTCTTGCACTACTTGTTATTGGCATGATTCTGATTGGTCCTGATCGATTACCAAATATGGCAGCAGATGCAGCCAGACTCTTAATTAAAGTAAAAAATATGGCCCAAAACGTGACTAATGAGTTAAAAGAAAACTTAGGGCCTGGATATGAAGATATGCAAGTAAAGGATTTGCATCCA
>B570J29614_1000004_pt1 | contig 18003 bp, 29 predicted proteins | sample LakMenEpi22Aug11_FD_29614 | JGI IMG/M metagenome (IMG submission 29614) | reverse complement strand
TCCCTGGTCGAAGGCCCGCCTCTCCCTCACCGGTGGTGCCGTATTGGCGGGCAACGACAACAGCCCCGATGGCTGGCAACTGCGTCTGCAGCTCCAGCAGTCCTTCTGAGCGCAGGGAGGAGCCACACCCTTCTCAGAGCGGGACCTGTCCAATCATGGACGGCCGTTGATCTGTCGAGCACGCCTTGATCAGCGCCGACATCGACAGGACCCACATTCAGTCGTGATGGGCTGCGAGAAACGCTCACCGGACCAATCGGATGAATCACAACGGCAGTCTGGAGGCGGAGACGAGCCGGAAACCGATGTGGGAAGTGCCTGTATCGGGTGACTGTGCTTCCCGCGCCGCCGGCCGGTAACGGCTGCAGTACTGGGGCGAACAGAGGAACGACCCACCCTTGATCACATGCTTGGCCACACCCGGTTCGCGGGGATCGGAACTCTCCTGCTCTGCAGCGCCGAGGGGGTCGAGACGGTGAGCCATGCCCTCGTGTCCGACTCGGTACCAATCCTCCGTCCATTCCCAGACGTTGCCCGTCATGTCGAAAAGGCCATAGGCATTGGCCTCAAACGTGCCAACGGGGGCCGTGCCAACAAAGCCATCCACCGCCGTGTTGACCACAGGGAACTCCCCCTGCCACGTGTTGGCCCTGATCGGGGAATAGGTGTTGCCCCAGGCATAGATCCGATCCCTGAGTCCCCCCCGGGCGGCAAATTCCCATTGGGCCTCGCTGGGCAGAGAACGGCCTGCCCAGCGAGCGTAGGCCTGGGCATCCTCGAAGGCGACCTGCACGACCGGGTGGTTATCGCGCCCATGGAGGTCACTGCCTGGGCCTTCGGGATGGCGCCAGTCGGCGCCGGGAGTCCACCTCCACCAGCTCAATACCTCGAACGGCTGAGCAACGTGCGGAGGCTGAAACACTACTGAGCCCGGCCGCCGTTCCGCCGCTGTCAGACCGGGGAACTGGTTGCTGGAGAGAGGGCGCTCGGCAACGGTGACGTAACCGGTTGTTGCAACGAAATCAGCGAATTGTCGGTTTCTTACTTCATGGGCCTCCATGCAGAAGGGGCTCACGCTGACGGCATCGGCAGCTTGCTCCTCCGGCAGTTGCGCACCAGCGCCGATCTTGAAGATGCCGCCAGGTATGTACACCATCCCGGATGGGCAGGCACGGGTTACCTGGGATCCTTGATCGGCCGCAAAGACTGGTTGAAAGTCGCCGAGCAGGCTGAGGTTCAAGACAGCCATGACAAGCAGAAGCAGCACGTGTCTGGTCAAGGTCAAATCAAACGCACCTTTGTGCACCAAGGATGTGATCTATAGAAGTAGCATTCAGCGCTTGGGTGGGGCAATGCAACTTGACGATTGTTCATCCGACACTCTAGCGTTTAAGGTGGTCTAATGGGGCTATACAGTGGGAATGCGGATGGAGACTGGGGTCGTGATTGCTAAGACCTTAAGCGTTATCGAATCGACAATTGATGCTATTGTGACCAGGGGTTCAGACCATTCAAGGCAGAGCATCTACAAGGCTTTGCCAGAAAAGTACTGTCCAAGCTTTACCATGATTCAAAAGCTTGATTCCGATTAGGGTTTGGGTTCACTAACAGCGTGAGAAGTGACGCGGTGCTGACATGAGCTATGTGGACAAGGCGTAGGCCTTAATACGCATCTTGTTGAGAGGAGCCACCTTCGAACAAGCCCCTGGAGTGGACAGGCTGCCGTCTATTCTGCTTCAATAGCAATAGCTTCTTGCCTGCCACTCAGGGGTGGCGTTCTGCCAAGGAAAGCCAAAGCACTGTGCCGCGGGCATATTTGATCCAACCGGCGGTCGCTGCTCCGATCATCGCCATTGCCGTGATCATTTGGTTCGCCCTGACGTGGTCGCCGTGGGCGCTTATCGGGATTCCCTTCGCAGTCCTCGGCACCATATGCGGGCAACCGAATCTCAACCTTGCTGACGGCTGTCTTGCTTTGGCTGCCGTAGCGTCTGGCTTGCTGATCACGACATTGCATCGAGATATCGGCTTTGTCATCGCCGCATCTTCTCTTGGTGGCATGCTCGCCGGTGCTGCTGAGAAGACGATACGCGCTGTGCCGTACGACGTCGACGCGACTACGTCTTCGGATGAGGCCAAAGATTACCGACCATCCGATACAACGTCGTAAGGCGCGGGCAGAACAAAGCGATGCAGCGGACTCGCGATAAAATCCGGCGGTGTGGTTCGCCCAAGGTCGCGAGCCGCTGATCGCCGCCGTTAGGCACGGAGCCAATCCAGCAGCGATAATGGATGTAGAGGATTCCTGATGAGACTGTTCGACCTGCTACGGACGCTTGACAGCGAAATTGATACTGTGCGCTGCAAGATTCATCTTGCGTGCTCGAATGGTATCGATGACCCTCTGCAAGTGTTTCTTGCGGGCAAGTTCGATGAGTGGCAGGCGTGGCAGACAAAGCGCAACTTCGAGCGCCCGCTAGTACTATCTCTTATCGCACTGCCACAGCCAGCGCAGTGGCTGTTCGCCGGTGTGCACGATGTAATGGGGTCGGAACAAGGCGGAGACGGATTTCACTACGAGTTGAGAAGGCGTGATGCCACCGATGAATTTGACGGACGTCTGGTGGTCTCGTTCAGGCGGCCGGGTCGGCAGTCGTATCTGCTCGCAGAACGGTGGTCCAACCAGCTTGCGATCGTTGAAATAAAATCAGAACGAATGAGGATCAGTGAGTTTCGAGGATACTCGTGGACGCTTCTCACCAAGAGTCAGCTCGACATCGTCGTCAGGCAAGCCGTCCATTCGTGGCGGGCCGCCCTGTCAGCCGTCTCGGGCGTCTACTTGATCTCAGACAGAGCTACTGGAAAGCTCTACGTGGGAAGCGCAACAGCGGGCGAGGGTATATGGAGTCGGTGGTGCGCCTATTCTGCCACCGGACATGGTGGGAACATTGAGCTAAAGGCTCTCCTTAATCGCGAAGGCTCTGAATACGCCGATAACTTCCAGTTCAGCGTTCTCGAGATAGCCGACACGCATGCGAGTCAAGATGACGTGCTGGAACGCGAGACCTTTTGGAAGCAGATGCTCCTCAGCCGTACACCTTACGGGTACAACGCGAACTAGACCATGAGCTCGTGCCTAACAACCAGATACAGAAGACGGGTGCTGAGGCTGGGTTCTATGTTGAGATCTCTGCCCGCTTCTGATCTGGAGCGTTAGCCGAATCTCTGGGAAGGGTGCCTGGATGGTTGCCGAGAGGGATGGATGCGCAAAAACCAGGGTTTTGGCTAAAGTGGACAAAGTCGGTATGAAGACATGAATTTCACGTTGGAATGTGAACAAGAAATCGACGGACGTTGGATCGCCGAGGTTCCTCAGTTGCCTGGGGTCCTTGCATATGGAAGTTCGTCTGCCGATGCGATGTCGAAGGCCGAAGTATTAGCCCTTCGTGTTATCGCAGATAGGCTTGAGAATGGTGAGGCCGAGCCAATCAGCATCCAGTTTTCGCTTCCACTCCCTGCATGAGCAATTGGCCCTCAGCCAAAGCCAAGAGGGTATTGGCAGCCTTGCAGTCCATTGGTTGGAGAGTCAAGCGCCAGTCAGGCTCTCACAAGACTCTTGAACATGCTGACTATCCGGACTATGTCTTTGCATTCCATGATGGCGAAGAGATTGGCCCCAGGATGTTATCTCGAATTGCCAAGCACACCGGTCTTCAGCCAGATGATCTGTGATGCTGACTGCAAATCGGCTAACAATGCCATACACCTGAGCCGCCCCCTAATGGTCTCTTTTGGTATTCCTGGCATTCGGCGGCCAGGTGATGGCAAGCGTTATATCGATCAGCCAAGTGACGATGGAAAAGCAGGAGTTTGAACTTCACGCAGTTCGCATGTTGCGGCAATCTGGCTGCTTGGACCATGGATCGGAGCTGCAGCTCGGTTCTGACCCACCGGATGTCATTGCAAAGATTGGGGAGATGAGAATTGGAATTGAGGTTCGTAGATTATTCAATGTTGAGAGAAGGAGCGGTAGTCCCAGCCGCCAGCGTCTTAGCACTTGCCAAGCAGTAGTTGATTCTGCTGCAAAACTCCACAGCCGTGTGCCAAGTCAGTCTATTCATGTAAGCGTTCATTTCTGTAAAGGTGAAGCGGTGAAGGCGGCAGATCCCGACCTGGTGATGCACCTGGCGGCCGAAAGTCATGTGGACCGCTCAATTTCCTGAGCTGGTGTGTTCATCGAGAGCAACGTGACGTGGACATACAACCAGCTGCAGGCGGTGCGGGAGCACTACGACAATCTCAACGGTGAATGCAAGGAGCGCTTCCACTTGCATCACATCAGCACCGATGAAGTGTTTGGTACATCGGGCACTGAGGGACTTTTTTCAGAGACAACGCCGTAAGCCCCTCGCAGTCCCTATTCCAGTAGCAAGGGGGCCAGTGAATATCTCGTCAGCGCGTGGCATCACACGTGTGGATTGCCGGTGGTGTTGACGAATTGCTCCAACCACTACGGACCTTGGCAATGCCCTGAAAACTTGATTCGCGTGGTGACGCTCAAAGCCGCAGCCGGAAAGTCAATCCCCTTGTACGGCGATGGGTTGAAAGTGCGGGACTTGATGTACGTTGAGAACCATGTCGATGCCCTGCTGCTGGCGGCTTGCGAAGGAGAGTCCGGTCGCAGCTACTGCGTCGGCGGCTATGGCGAACGCACCATTCGCGTGGTGGTGGATTGCATCTGCAGCTACTTGGACTATCTGAAACCGGACGGGGCACCCCATGCGAAGATGATCACACGAGTAACGGATCGTCCTGTCCACGATCGTCGGCATGCTATTCATCCGACTCGGATTGAGACCGAACTGGGCCGGAGTCCGCGCCACGACTTTTCGACGGCGACTAAAGCCACCGTGCGGTGTTACCTGCATCCCCAAAGCTGGAGCCAGAACATCTTAAACGGATCAAAAGCCTTCAATGATTGCGCTATGTTGGCCTGGAAAGCGAAATCACCTAAAAACAAACTAATAATGCTATAGTAAATTAACGATAATGACTGATCGGCATTTCTTGCTAACTCAAAGTGACTCTATCGCGATGGAAAGCCTGCAAAGAACACTAGAAGAGGCAGTTAAGTGCTTCAAATCATCTCAACTTTCAAACGAAATAAGGATAAATATAGCCAGATTAAAGTTAATTCAGATTTTGAGCTTCACTATATGCCAACAAGTGAATGAAAATACAAAGTACAAAAATACCTATAATATCTGCGAACACGGCAGCGCAGAACTAAGACTACCCTACCCTCCCCTTTTGCTGTCAAACAAAAGCATTAACATATCCATCTCTCATCAGAATGGTACTTGCTTTAATTTTGATGTTCGATGCAAGCAATGGCAAATAAATATTGAGAATTGTGAGCCAGGAAGGCTGACTGGTTGGATCGCTGTCGAAAGTCCTGCATTTGTGTTACGTCCATTTATTCTAAGTGTAAACAATAATGAAGTATCGTACACAACCAAAATTGGCGGCGAAAGAGTTGATACTACCGCAGCTTTAAAACAACACAATTTGAAGGGCTACGAGATCATTATATTTTATGCCATACCATGTTTTGATGTCGCTTCTGTCGATATTCTGATGTATTATTCTTTGCATAAGACCTCTTTTATGGAAAAAATATTTCCTGTTGATAGGTGGCAATTAATGGAAAAAAGCAATTTCTCAAGCCAGTTAAGATTGCCAAAACAAACAATAAATCATGCCAACTCTCAAGCAGTCAAAATTGCCGTATTGATGCCAATTTATAATGGAGTTAAAGAGACAATTGAAGCTATTAATTCATTCAAAAATTACTTAAGTTGCAACAAATACAGCAATCTTGAGGTACGATTTATACTAGGTCTCGATAATCCGGATAATCATGAGATGAAAGAAAGGATATTGAGTCTATATGGCTGTTATAGACAAATCACCATTATTTGCAATCAGGTAAATCTTGGCTTCATAGGCAATTGCAATAATATGTTTAAATTCGTAAGAGAAGACGAGGAAATACTTTTGGTGAATTCAGATATTATTGCACCACAGGCTTCATGGATTGAGAAAATGCTTGAGTATGCAATGAAGGACAGCATGATTGGAACAGTAACCCCTTTGAGTAATCAAGCAACCATATTTTCATACCCTATTCCCAATGAGAAAGCTCAATTTTTACTACCGCACATTGATATCGATGAAACGAATGCACTGTTATCTGATGTATCAATATCGGAATTAATCGATGTTCCCAGTTGCCACGGGTTCTGTGTGCTCATAATGAACACTAGGTTATCACTTGAAAGCCTTTTTGACCCTATTTTTGGCAAAGGATACGGAGAAGAAAATGACTTTTCTAGGCGAATTGCGAGTGAAGGCTATAGAAATATTTGCTGTCCGCATGTTTATATCTATCATTGTGAGTCCGTCTCATTTGGACCAGCTAAGCTCAACCTTGTTCTGAAGAATTTAGAAATTGTAAATCGCAGGCATAAGCATTATGCTCTAATCATCGAAAAATATTGCAGCAATGACCCGCTGCGTAAATATAGAAATAAGTGTTCCATTAAGTATCTTGAATATATCAAGAAAAAAAACAATAAAGAGCTGATTCTTCATGTTTGCCACGCTAGAGGCGGGGGCACTCATAAATTTATTGTTGATTATTCAAGAAAGAATGATCACGCTATTCACTGCTTACTAACTCCCCTAGAAGATTCAGGTTTGATGAGTTTGCAGCTAATACAGCCGGATAGAAGTGAAGGTACGTATATAGATACTGTTAAACTAGCCTTCTTGTCTGAAAAAGAAGTAATACAGTTTGCAAGCGTTCACATAGTTAGTAGAGCAATTCTTCATTCTCTCATAGATTTTCTTGATAATAGCACTTATGAGTGGGTTAAAATGTTAATTTCTCATTCTTTTTCGCAGCTCTATTTCCATGATTATCATTGGATTTCAGTTTTTGAAAACTTGCTAGACCCTAAACTTAAGTTTATTGGAAGCTTTCAACCGTGCGATTCTCTTGTAGATCTATATTTAGCTGCATCACAAAATAAACCACTTGTAATTAATAAGGGCTCTAATTTACATCGTAGAACAATGAAGGGCATTATCGATCAAGCGTCCGAGGTAATATTTCCATCAAAAGCCTCTAGAGATATTGCATTAAGTTCTTATAAGTTTGAAAATCAATGCCGCGTTATTCCGCACGATAACAGCACTAATAATGGGGAAAAGATATCCATGATGGCGTCCGCTGGCCAGGCGGGTGTAAGTAAGCGTATTGCGATTGCAATAATAGGTGCAATAGGACCAAATAAAGGAGCATACACACTTTTTGATATTTGTAGATATATTGATGAGCACGATCTTCCCCTTGATATTTATGTTATAGGCTTCACTTGTAATGATAATGAAATCAAAGGCTATCCTTTTGTTCATATAGTTGGTAAATATGACGAGAAAGATTTTCATAAAATTGTTAAAGACTTAAATATTAAATCCTCATTATTCTTGTCTCCATGGCCAGAGACGTTCTCGTATACGCTTAGTTTAGCGTTTGAACATAAATTGTGGCCGTTTGTGCTTAATATCGGTGCCCCCGCTGAACGTGTCATTGAGTCGGGATTTGGAACAATTCTAACTTCTGAAAAAGCAGATAAAATATGCCGACAAATACTAGATGAAGCTCATCTGTAATTGGATATGATATCTGTGTTGATTTCCGTCCATGGCAGTAGAAAGATCAATATTATATGTACTTATTATTAAAAGTAATTTTCTAAGAATATTAATTCAAAGCATCTCTATTTCTTTAGGGCGCGATTTTAATGAAGCAATAGCTTAAATCGTGTCAATATAAGGTAAAGACAACATACACAGTCTTTATTTGAATAAATGGTAATTAAAAGATCTATGAGTGCAAGGCGTGCTTGCAGATTATCTTTTATTGCAAATAAATTTGAGCTCTTTAATATTCCTAACTTCAATCAGTTGTTTCAAGTGCTCAACTTTTGATTGATCTATATTGAATGTGTCAACATCTATATTGCCCGTATAGTAGTATTCATGATTGCGAAAATCATCGTGTTCAGATATCGTTTCTAAAGGCATTTGAAATAAGGTGCTCAATAATTTACGATAAGATATAAGGTGGTGTCTAAAGCTATCCAGCTTTTCTATTCTTGGGCGATATTTTTCACCCTCTGAATATATATCTATTAATGATTTGGAAATAGTTTTATGTCGTTCGCTTCTTGTCCCATTGTCAAAGAAAGCTGCGGATTTGTTTAGTTTATACAATAAGACAAGGCAATCATAAGATAGAGATTCGTTCGCGGTGTCAGGCTTGATATATTCGTTGCTGGAATCAAGATTACACTTGATTCCATAAAAAAATCATCTATTATGTTGGAGTTTAGCATTGATGCACGGTCAAAAAATCTTGCTGTCAAGTCATCTCAAAAAACACTTTTCTACCTGTTGAAGAGTTGGGAGTGATCGGCGTCAAACAATTTTGGATTAAAGCATTTCTGTTTGGTACCGCCTCCACGCACATTTGTGCTCCAGGCCGACACACTGAAGCTTACTGGCTCTCTTAAATAACAAATTACTTGCAGCTTTTCAAAATATTTTTGCAGATAACACTTGATTTCTGCGATAGTCTCGATATCAAGACGCCATAAGTGTTCTGAACTGACTAGAACCGACTTTCCATCCAATTGACAAAAGCAAGCATCGAGCTTCTTGAAGGTACTAAGCTTAAAATTATCTATTTGTGAATAATTATCATAAATGCCGAGTAATTTTGCATATCTAGGATCATGTTGCGGGGCAAATGCGAACGAAAAATCACCCCATATTAAAGCGGCCCAAGAAATCAGGCACCAGTACATTAATATCTAGCAACTGTTTTTTGTTAATTGCAAAGAAATTGTGTAAATAGGTTGTGGCTGTTTTGGGGGCGCCAATGTGGAGATAAATGGTACTCATTAATTTCTTTTCTGAAATTAGAAATAACCTAACTGAATCATTTCGTATTTGCATGCTCTATTAATCTCCTCTCTCTCTAGATCGTTTAAGATTTCTATGTGCCTCTGATTTGGAGGATTGACGCTAATATTGGCAACCTCTTTTTTCTTATGAATATTAAATATTTCTGTGAACTGATTTGAAAAATGTATGGGATTTTCAGCAAATTCCTCGTATTTAATTAGTTTAATATTGAAACCGTGCGTCACTAATGAATTATAAATCGCGTAAGATTCTTTCCAGTAACATATAGCTTCTGTCAAGGAAGAAGTTTGGATTTGCCTTCCTGAATATAAACTTGCACAAGTATTAAATGGATGTCTTACAATAAAAAGTAATTTCGAATCAGGGAAATCTTCTGCAAGTAGCAAAGATGAATAAACATGTTGAGGTGTCTTTTCAAACCAGCCTTGGTATTTTTCAACAGACATTAACTTAACATGACCCTCTATAAGCTCTTTTCTGTTCTTGCATGTAGAATACATTTCTTGGAATTGAAGTTCGGATATTCCGTCAATTTGCCTATGCTTTTTTGCTAATGGAGTATTAATGCGATTGTGAAATTCTTTGCTCCCAAAAGGAAATGTCCATCTGTAGTAAAAGGTTTCTTCGGGAGATATTAAATTATAGTTTGCTTTAATATAGTCTCTAATTATTGTGGTTCCAGATCGTGGGCAGCCCAAAATGAAGAAAGGATTCATCGAACTCCATTATGCTAAAAGCATCAGCTATGAGATGCCTCATTTTATCATATCATTGCGCCCTGCAAGATGGGGTTGAGATGGGTGCCGATTACTGGACAGACCTCAGGGCTCCACGGGTGTGAGTGTACGGCTGTTCACGAACTGCTGTTCGTAGTCAATCGGGCTGACATAGCCGATCGTTGAGTGACGACGTTCACGGTTGTAGTAACCGTCGATCCAAAAGGACAAGTGCCTGATCAGCTGCTGTGGGCTGTTCAGAGTTGCGGCATCGTCGTCGAGCTCCAGTTCATGTTTGAGGGTGGAGAAGAAGCTCTCCACCGCGGCGTTGTCCCAGCAGTAACCTATGGCCGACATGCTGCAGGTGTTCTTTCGGCCTCCCAGCAGCTGCCGGTAGGCCATCGCCCTGTACTGGCTCCCCTGATCGGTGTGGATCAAGAGTTGATCCGGTTCGATCTGGCGGTGGTGACGTGGACCCCGGAGATCGGTCCAGGGTGAATGAGAGTCCTCATCCGGCCAGACTGGGCCGGGGACTCCACCATGAAACGAACCAGGCACTCAGCGGAGCAGATCATCCGCAAGCTCAAAACGGCCGAGCAGCTGATCGCCCAGGGCAAGACGGTCGCCGACGTTTGTCGCGTGATCGAGGTGACGCAGCCGACCTACCACCGCTGGAGACAGCAGTACGGGGGAATGCAGGCCGAGGAGGCCAGACGGCTGACTCAGCTGGAGAAGGAGAACGCCTGGCTCAAAAAGCTGCTGGCAGAAGCAGAGCTGGAAAAAGCGATGCTCTAGCCGCAGGCTTCTGCGAAGCAGTGGGACCTCGCCGAGGGAAACTTCTGAGCCCGGAGCGCCGTCGGCGGGCCGTCACGGTCCTGCAGGAGCGTTACCGGGCATCTGAACGGCTGGTGTGCCGAGTGGTGGGGCAGCACCGCAGCACTCAACGCCATTCGCCCAAGGTCGTCTCGATCGAGGAGGGAAAGCTGCGGCATCGTCTCCGCGAGATCGCCGCCGATCACATCCGCTGGGGCCGGCGGATGGCCTGCCGCCTGCTGCGGAGGGAAGGCTGGAACGTGAATCACAAGCGGGTGCAACGGCTCTGGCGGGAGGAGGGTCTGCAGCGGCCTCCCCCCAGGAAGCGCAAGCGAGCCCGGCCCGCCGATGGATCAGTGCGGCGTCACCGGGCTGAGTACCCGCACCAGGTGTGGGCCATGGATTTCCAGTTCGATGCCACGGCCGATGGCCGCAGACTCAAATTCCTGAACGTGATCGACGAGCACAGCCGCCTTTGCCTGGCCATCAGGGTGGGCAGGCGCTGCAAGGCCAAGGACGTGGTGACTGTGCTGGAGGAGCTCACCAGCGTCTACCCGGCCCCGGCGTTCATCTGATCGGACAACGGGCCCGAGTTCATTGCGCAGGCCCTACGGGACTGGTGTGCGGCCAGCACTACCACCAGCACGGCCTACATCGAGCCGGGATCCCCGTGGGAGAACGGCTTTGCGGAATCGTTCAACGGCCGGTTCCGGGATGAGTTCCTCAGCACTGAGCTGTTCACCACAGCTCCAGAGACTCAACTGCTGGCTGATCGCTGGCGCTGGGAGTACAACACATTCAGGCCTCACTCGGCTCTCCAGGGGCGTACGCCCCTGGAGGCAGCTCAACAGGGAGCTGCGCATGACTACGACCACACACTCTCATAAGCGCTGGACCGACAAAGGGGGTCACGTCAAAGGGGTCGTTATCCCCAGTACACATAAGGATGTCATTGCCGAGATGCTTGTTGATCTGGTTTCCCGGCTGAGTCTCCGAGTGGGCGAGGCGTTTCACCTTCGCTCAGAGGATTATTGGGGCCCGCATTGGCCAGAAGAGATTCTATGTGTAAGCGGTGGGCTGCTTGAAGAAGTTGGCCCACCATTCTGGGGCTTGAGCGATAGCGCCTGGGTCGGTGAAACCACGAATGAACTCATTTAATCTGCGCTGCACACTAAAGGGCTAGATCTTCTTCGTTGGCGGAACGAGGTATGCGAAGCATGGATCTTGATGGTCTTGGATGGAAGCGTGGAATCAAGTATGCTTCGGATTCATGAAGAGATATCAGCAATCGAGTATGCCAGCTGCTTTGATCATGCCTTTGTGATGGAGTTCTGCGGAATGACAGTTAAGAAGCTGTCGCTGACGCCCCTGGTGAAACCGGTATAACAAGTCCCTAGAGTGGACAGGCCACCACTACTTCCCTGCTATTGCCATACGGCTCCTGCCTGCCACTCAGGGGCAGCGTTAGAGAGATGGGGGCGAAGCGTTTGCAGTCCAGAGCTGGTATACTCCCTGTATAGCTGCTGGGTTGCTGTGCAGACACGGGTCCAGAAATGGGGAAACAGTCTTGGGGTGCGGATCCCGCGCGGCCTGGCTGAGGAGGTTGGCCTCGGCGCTGGCTCTGAAGTTAGCTTGAGTGCTAAGGATGGCGAGCTTGTCGTGAAGCCGTCGATTCCTGCTCGCCTCAGCCTCGACGATCTCTTGGCAGAGGTCTCAGAGGAGAACCTCCATTCCTCTATCGATACGGGCTCTGCTGTCGGTGCGGAGATTTTCTGTTGACTGCTGTGTATGTCCCTGATCGGGGTGACTTGGTCTGGCTGGAGTTCACACCGCAGACGGGTAGTGAGCAGTCTGGGCGGCGTCCTGCATTGGTGATCTCGCCGAAGGCCTACAACGCGANGGTTGGCTTGGCCTTGTTTTGTCCAGTGACATCACGCGTCAAGGGCTATCCGTTTGAAGTGGCATTGCCTGAGGGCATTGGTGTGGTCGGTGTCGTCCTTGCAGATCAGTTGAAGAGCCTTGACTGGCGTGCCAGGAAGGCGAAGCTGATNGAGCGTGCTTCGTCTGATGTGCTGGCGATGGTTACAGCAAGGATCCTGCCCCTACTTGTTCCCGACAATGCTGCCACTCTCTAACACGGCCATTCACCTGACCCGCCACCGCAGATTCACTGATCCCTCAGACGAGCTTTCCCCATAGATCACTGCGGGCAGGTGATAGCCAGCGTTAACCAGAGCAGGGGGATGCGCAGAAGTCGCGAACGTGGTTACAATGTGATCACGCCTAGAGGCTGTGGTCGTGGTTCGAGCGAAACTGGTCAAAATCGGCAACTCGAGAGGGGTCCGTCTCGCCAAGCCGCTGCTTGAAGTTGCGGGGCTGGCTGACGAAGTCGAGATTGAGGCGGCTCCAGGGGTGCTAACCATCAGGCCATCGGCTCAGCCAAGGGCTGGCTGGGCAGAGGCGGCATCGTCCTTCCAGCCGGAGGAACTTCTCGATGAGATGAGCTCCACACGATTTGATGATGAAGAGTGGTCCTGGTGACTGAAGAAAACGTCTCAAGAGGCGATATCTTCCTTGTCGCGTTGAATCCCACTCGCGGATCTGAAATCAGAAAGACAAGGCCTTGTGTCATAGTGTCGCCAGACGAGCTGAATTCTCACCTACGTACATTCATCGTTGCGCCACTCACAACAGGCGGTCATCCATACCCTTTTCGTGTGCGTTGTACGTTTGATGGTAAAGACGGTCACGTTGTAGCTGATCAGCTGAGGGCTGTAGATAGGGAACGTCTCCTCAAGCAATTGGGGAGACTGTCGGAGACTACGCTCAATGAGCTGCTGGGTGTTCTTCAGGCGATGTTCGCTGTGTAGAGGCCTGGCTAACGCAGCCATGCACCTGACCCGCCCCCTTCAGTTTCCCGCAGCCCAACGAGATACCGAACCAGCAGCTTTCTGGGGGCAGGTGATGGCAAGCGTCAGCCAGTCAATCAGCCATAATGTTGTCATCTCTATTCTTGAAAATACTCAACGATCAAAATGGGTAGAAAAGAATCAATTGCTCTAGCTGCATTCATTTCATGGCAATGGCTGGCGCACGCCCCAGTGCATGCTTGGGGTGGAAAGGCAAATGTGGAATCACTAAATCCACCATTTCAACCTGTACTTTTATCAAAGGAGACGGCGCACTCCGAGGCGAGATTCGGGATCATATCGACGACATGATAAAACAAGAGACTTTCATCCAATTGATTTAAACGTGCGCATCATGAAAGGCTAGATCAAGTCGAAAGAACGATTTTTCGCCACTAGATAAGACGAGGCAAAACCTAAGCTGTATGCATGTTGACCTATAAATAGTACCAAGACGCTTTAGGACATCGAATCCGCAATGGCTGGACTTGAACTCGGGATACATTGCGATTACGTCATCTCTTCTGATGTCAAGAAAGATCTGCGACCTCTGCCCACCATCGATACCTACATAAAGAGTTTTGAGCCGCCTGCCTTGGCTGTTGACCCAGCCAGTAAGTGTCAGCGTATTATTTGAATGGAGTACAGCGGTATCGATCCAAAGCATGCCGTCCACGCCAGCCACATGAGTAGCCGGCCCAATATCATTGATCGAGTGCGAATGACTATTATAACTAGGATGTGACTCTATCTTGACGTTAGGATATTGGACGGGAACTGACAAAGGATTGTCAAAACTATGCTTGGTGGACTTCATGTCGCCATGGCCATGCACAAACCAAAGGCGCGACACCCCTATTTCATGGGCAATCTCCTGAGCCTTGATGAGCTCATCTTGCGAATCATTCGAAGTAAGAAGTATATATTTCCAGACAACCCTGCCGCCCCTAGGAATCAACATCCGTACACTATCCCGTAAGAAAGCAAAAGCTTTCTCAATCTGCCCGTTTACCCTGTATTTGACATAGGATTCCTGAGTTGCTCCGTCAATAGAAACAAGCATCTCGTGAACCAGTTCACTTCCGATCTTCGCCTCGAAGCTATGATTACCGTTCGTAATTACGCGGATAGGAGTATTTGGCATCAGCTGCCTAGTCAGTGCAAGCAGCTGATTGAATTGAGGGTGATTCAACGGCTCACCTTGTCCGCAGAATTCAATCAATTGAACTGTGTATGAGTAGAAACTCAGTTCCGCAAGAAGATTTGACATCCATTCCAAGGGGAAATGCANAGGGCCANCCCGAATTTCCAACTGTGTCTTATTGGAGCAAGAGGGACAGCGCAATGCACAAGACAATGACGACTCGAACTGGATCTTCTGAATAACCCTGGTCGAAAGCAAGTCGCCGGAGAAAGCCTCTAGCCTCCTAAGAAATGCACATTTTTCACAGATACCAGGCCATGGCACTACACCGTTAGCAAACGAGGCCCGAATGTGGTCGTAATGGCGGTTGGCAAAGAGAGAATCAATACCTAAGCTATCACTTTCGTAATCTGGGATACCGAGCACAACTTGCTCTCCCTGGTCATCGTTGCAAAGGATCTCTCCATTGGCCTTGACGTAAAGAGTCCTAAGGATTTCACAATTCATTTTAATTTTCTCCCGTCAAGCGAAGCAAGTTCCTAGCATTATACATAAAGAATGTTTATGCGACCAGAGCCTGTTGTGCCGACTTATCCGACCAAGCCATTCAGCGGCGTCCCATGGAATAATGCGCCCAGTGCATCAATGAAGAGTTAACTTAAACAGCCGGAATTCTGGCAGTAGCCGACGGAAGCGGCAAAGAGTCGACGCTAGGTGGTGCATTAGGTGACACCGTGCGACGGCGCCTATCAGGAAAGAAGTCCGCTCAGGGTCCTGCGCACAGCCCCTCATGCATCCTACTCCGAGTCGTTGCTCATGGACTACGGGTTCGGGCAATGACAGTGCTCAAGTGCCTCATCTGATGCAGAGGATTGAGCGGCCGGCCCCCGGGCGGGGCTGAGGCCGCTCCGCCTCTTGCGGGCGGACCAACCTCATCTCCTGGGGCCTGGATTTCTGATCCTCAGGCAGCCACAGCTTCTTGCAGACGAGGATGATTCACCTGCACGATCTGTGGCTGAGACCAATCTCGTGGTGGTCTGGCCCGGCGGCGTGGATGACGTTGGCGAGCCTGCTCATAGGTCTGCTGACGGATCGAGCAGATCGCATCAGCCTCACCGTAGTGACGCTGATTCGGCGTCACGTACTTGATGCCGCTGTGGCGGTGCTCAGCGTTGTACCACTCCACAAAGCCATCCACCCAGGCTCGCACTGCGAGAAGATCCCGAAAGCGCCTATGTGGATAGCTCTAGTGGTATTTCAACGTACGGAATAATGACTCTGCATAGGCATTGTCGTTGCTGACACGGGGCCGGGAGAATGACATCTCGATCCCCAGTTCGGCAAGCTTGGCAGCCAAGGTGTAGGAGCGCATGGGTGCTCCGTTATCGGCGTGCAGGATCGTGGACGACCCCGAGCTGATCCCTTCATCACGGCAGATGCGATCAAAGAACTGCTTGGCCAGCTCGCCGCATTCCAGCTCATGCACCTCGACGCCAACGATGCGCCTGCTCCACACATCCATCACCATATAAAGGTAGTAGAGCTGACCCTTCACAGGCCCGGGCAACAGGGTGATATCCCAGGCCAGCACTTGATGGATGCCCGTTGCCTCCAGCGCGGGTGGCTCTCTTGGCTCCCGCGGCGGACGGCTCCTGCCGCGATGATTCAGCAGGCCCTGCTGGCGCATGATGCGGTAAATCGTCGATTCAGATCCCATGTAGGCACCTTCCTCGGCAAGGATCGCCACGATTTGATTGGGCGTGAGATCGGCAAAGCGTGGATCATTGACAGTGGAAAGCACCCTTTGGCGCTCCTCCTTGGTGAAACGATGCATGACTTGCCTGGACGCCCCCTTGCGTTGATCGCGGCTGAATCCCTGGGCTCGAATCATCAGGCCCCATCGCCTCAGCGTGCGTGTCGCAAGGCCGAACAGGTTGGCCACAGCCTTGGCTGAAGCGCCACGATTGATGCCTTCCTGCAGCAGCGTGACGATCGCCTCGCGATCCGCAGCTGGAATCAATGCTCCTCGTCCGGACGAAAGATCTGGTTGAACTTGTTTGAGAGCATCAACAGCGTTGCTGCTTCCGTGAGTGCTTTCTCCTTTTTATCCAATTCACGCTGCAGGCGGCGGATCTCACGCGCTTGCTCCTGATTCTTGCGCTGCAGTGCCCGCTGATCAGCCATGCTCGGAGCGCTGGGGCCATTGGCATCCTCAGCGGCCTGGCGCCAACGGGCAACCTGCTTGGGGTACAGCCCCCGCTCTCTACAGAACGACCCGAGCTGGGTTCCGCTCAGTCCTGCGGCCTGGATCACGGCCGCCAGCTTGTCGGCAGCGCTCCACTGCTCTGGTGGCTTGCTCGTTGCAGGCACCAGCTGGCCCTGCTTCTACCACTGGCTACGCCAGTGGTAGAAGCAGGGCCGTGATCACCGTGTCCCGGCCGATCTCAGCCACGCTCTCGCGGTTCGGAGGGCTCATCCGGAGGCGGACAGCTTCCCGCAGAGCGGCGTCATAAGGCGGTTGCATGGTCGTCGAATGGGCCCCCTGGTGGACGGGTCAGACCGAGCGGACAACTTTCCTGACAGTGGGGGCCACGGGAGTAAGCCATCGTGAGCCATTGATCATAGATGATGCCGACTACGATCTATTGGGATAACGAGGAGGACGAAGTGAGCGCGAATCCATTGCTTTCGAAGATCCGAGGGTTTTGGCGCTCCAAAGCCCGGCAAGAAGCGGGCCAAAGGGGATTTCAGGGGCATCAAGCTCAGCAACAAGACCCACCGCTCAAGCGTCGATCCGGACGCCTTGCTGGCTAGGAAATCCAACGCTCACCCGGCCCAACCGAGCTACCGGTTCAGTGAGCGCACCTTTCGGTGCGACGCCATGTGCTCATGGACAACCGCCATGCGCTGATTGATCGTGGACTGCCGCGTCACCCAAGCAGTGGGCACCGGGGAGCGGGATGCCGCCAAAGCGATGGCAGCTGACATCCCCGGTGCCCACCAGAAAACCCTNGGTGCCGACAAGAACTACGACACCAGGGGAATGGTCGCCGAACTCCGGCGGATCGGGGTGACGCCGCACGTCGCTCAGAACACCGCCCGCTCTGGTGGTTCCGCCATCGATGGCCGCACCACGCGCCACCAGGGCTACGCCCAATCAATCAACGCCCGCCGCGGCATCGAGAATGTGTTTGGCTGGATCAAACAGTGGGGCGGTCTGCGCCAGTTCCTACCGAGGCCGCAGGCCGAGCGTGCCGGAGGCACTAGCTGCGCGGCACCGCAAAGGTGAGTGCGGTGTTTGGCCTGCAAGTGATCGCCTACAACCTGATCCGTCTGGGCAACCTGCTCAGGCCGGCAATGGCGGCGG